>VSSQ01000857.1_pt1 | contig 14607 bp, 14 predicted proteins | sample 4763081 | NCBI WGS metagenome assembly VSSQ01 (sample SAMN12137344, study PRJNA551015) | bioreactor metagenome | isolation source: SDC9 anaerobic chlorinated ethene degrading culture | place: USA: Knoxville, Tennesee | collected 2015-01-01
TAATTATATTAAACAATAATTCCTTAGGAATGGTTAGGCAATGGCAGAACTTTTTCTATGAAGCAAGATATTCAGCAACAACTTTAAATAGATCAACTGATTTTGTTAAACTAATAGAAGCTTTTGGAGGAAGAGGTTTTAGAGTATATGAAAAAGAAGAATTAGAACCTGTCTTAAAGGAAGCTTTAGAATTTAAGGGGCCGGTTGTAATAGATTATGTTATTCATAATGATAAAAAAGTGTTTCCTATGGTTGCACCTGGTGCAGCAATTGATGAAATAATAAGCGAAGAAGATGTAGATAATTAGGGGGTTAAAAAAATGGCAAAAATGTATTATGAAAAGGACACAAATTTAGAATTATTAAAGGGGAAAAAGGTTGCTATCGTTGGATATGGTAGCCAAGGACATGCACATGCATTAAATTTACATGATAGTGGAGTTGATGTAGTAGTTGGACTTTATGAAGGAAGTAAGTCTTGGGAAAGAGCAGAAAAGTCAGGACTACAGGTTGCAACTGTTGCTGAAGCTTCAAAAGAAGCTGATGTAGTAGTTATATTATTACCAGACGAAAAACAAGCAAAGGTGTATAAATCAGAAATAGCACCAAACTTAGAAGAAGGAAATTCATTAGTATTTGCTCATGGATTTAATATTCACTATGGTCAAATAGTTCCTCCAGAAAATGTAAATGTATTTATGTGTGCCCCAAAAGGGCCTGGCCATATGGTTAGAAGAACATATATAGAAGGTTCAGGAGTACCTTGTCTAATAGCGGTATATCAAGATGCTACAGGAAATGCTCGTGATTTAGCACTAGCATATTCAAATGGAGTAGGAGGAGCTAGAGCAGGTGTTTTAGAAACAACATTTAAAGATGAAACAGAAACAGATCTTTTTGGAGAACAAGCAGTTCTTTGTGGAGGATGCACAGCACTTATAAAAGCAGGTTTTGAAACTTTAGTAGAAGCAGGATATGCACCAGAAAATGCTTATTTTGAGTGTTTACATGAAATGAAGCTAATTGTAGATTTACTATATCAAGGTGGAATGGGTATGATGAGATATTCTATATCAGATACAGCTGAATATGGTGATTACATGGTAGGAAATAGAATAGTAACAGAAGAAACAAAGAAGGAAATGAAAAAAGTTTTAACAGAAATCCAAGATGGAACTTTTGCAAAAAACTGGTTACTAGAAAACCAAGTAGGAAGGCCAATGTTTAATGCAAGAAGAAAAATGGAAGCAAATCATCCAATTGAAAAAGTAGGACAAGAGTTAAGAGAAATGATGAGTTGGATAGATACTAAAAAATTAGATTAAGATAATAGTGAAGTTGTTATGTTTTATTATACATAACAACTTTACTTTATATAAAACTAAATTATGGTATAATATAAATAGGTATAAACAAAGGAGGATGGCTATGTTTTTAGGTGAATTTAATAAAGATATAGGTACTGCATATATCAATCTACTTATAGAATTTGCTTTAGTAGATGATAAAGTTGAAAAAAAGGAAAGAGAACTAATTGAAAGAGCTTTAAAAGAAATGAGTATGGAGAATTTAGAGTTAGAAGATATTAGTCATGAAGAAACTATACAAATTCTCAAGGATTCAGGAGAAAGAATAATAAATATAGTATTTTTTGAATTAATGAGGGTTGCATTAGCTGATGCAGAATATGAAATGTCAGAGGTAAGATTTTTAGATGATTTAGCAGAAGAACTAAACATATCAAGAGTAAAAAGATTCCAAATGGCGGACTATTTCTTTAATCATACAGAATATGATGAAAGTGGTTTAGAGAGTCAAGAATCTGCTAAACTAGAAGCACAAGCATTTTTAAATTAAAAAGGGTATAGACCATTTGTACTCTTTAGGAAATTATAAAAAGATTACCCTTTGAATAATCTTTTTATAATTTCCTTCCTTCAGTTTTCAAGTGGACATATGTAAGTTTGCGTTGACTTGGAGCGAAGCGACGGAATAAGCGAATTTACATATGTCCACTTTATTATTTTGGATAAAAGTAATAAAATATAATTTATATTATACTTTTAGGAGGAATAATTTTGAATATAGTAAGCTTTTTAAAATTAGTAGAAATACAAACTAAAGTAGCAAGTGTAATTCCTTTCTTATTAGGAACCTTTTATACTTTATATAGATATGATAATTTTAATATAAAAAATGCAATAATAATGTTTGCATCAATGATTATATTTGATATGACAACTACAGCGATAAATAATTATATGGATTATGCAAAGGCAGTAAAGAAAGAAGGATATGGATATGAAACCCATAATGCCATAGTTAATTATAACTTAAATCCAAGATTAGTTAGATTAACTATTTATATTATGCTTGCTTTAGCTACTTTTTTAGGATTATTATTAGTAAAAAATACAAACATAATAGTTTTATTAGTTGGAGCAGTTTCATTTGTTATAGGGATTACATATTCCTTTGGACCAATTCCAATATCAAGAACACCTTTTGGAGAAATTCTTTCAGGGCTTGCAATGGGATTTATAATAACATTTTTAGCTATTTACATACATATATTTGATTTGAAAATTCTATCAATTAGTTTTAGTAATTTAAATAATGTATCAATTAATTTAAATATAGTTGAATTAATATATATTTTTATAATTAGTTTACCTTTAATCATGGGAATAGCAAATATAATGCTTGCAAACAACATTTGTGATATAGAGGATGATATAGTTAATAAAAGATACACTCTTCCAATATATATTGGTAAAGAAAATGCCCTAAAGGTATTTAAATGGATATATTATATTGGCTTTATAGCTATAGTAGCAGGGGTATTACTTAGAATACTTCCAATAGTTTCAATAGTAACCTTATTAGCCTTAAAGATAGTACAAAAAAACATAAATAAATTTAATAAAATTCAAACTAAGAAAGACACTTTTATATTAGCAGTAAAAAATTGTGTTATAATGAATGCATTTTATGCATTAACTGTATTAGTTGGAGTTATTTTATCTTATATCTAATATTAAAGAAATTATTATGATAATTTCCATAGTAAATTTGCGGCGAAAAATATATAAACAATGATTTTGTAAATAAGTAAACTTCTATAGAAATTTTAAACTACAGGATTCTAGGAGAAAAGATGAATTACATATATATACTAAAATGCTCAGATAATACTTTATACACAGGGTGGACAACAGATTTAGAAAAGAGACTTAAAGTTCACAATACTGGAAAAGGAGCTAAATATACAAGAGTCAGGTTACCAGTTGAAATAGTATATTTTGAAGAATTCGAATATAAAAAAGATGCAATGAAAAGGGAATATGCAATAAAACAATTATCTAGAAATGAAAAACTAAAACTAATAAACGGATAGATAGAGAAATGAAAAAATGAAAGAATTAAGAAATGAAAGAATTAAGAAATGAAAGAATTTATGTGAAAACTCAGCTTTGGCTGAGTTTTTTCTATTAAGTATACATTATCTATTAGTAATTATACATTGATAATATGTCTAGACATCTACATGTATAGTTATTAATAGGAGTAAACAGAAGATAATGAGAGATATAATGGATTAATTAACTTAAAAAGCTTAAAATAATTAAATTTAAATTAAAACAGTTGATTTTAACAAAATTTATGTTAAAATTAGTGTAGATTTTGAATTTAGATGCATAGCATATATTACCAAAATCATTTTAGAAGAAAGGAGAAATACTAATTAAGAAGTAGAAAAGCGCCAGAACTTAAGTGACACCCCAAATCTATGATTTGGTTGGTGGAACTTACTCAACGATTAAAAGGAGTTGAGTTTCCTATAAAAAACCTTATGCATTATAGCGGGGAAAAAAGGAAACTCCTTCTCATATGCATTCGAATGAGTAAATTCGCCTGATTAAATCATAGATTTAGAGGCTCACTTAAGTTGACGAGGTTGGGGAGTATCGATACTTCGGCGGGTGCCCCACGGTATTGCACACTACCGTTAACAGCTAACAAAACTGTAGAGCGATCTATAGGACAATATTAGCTTGGTGTTAAAACCTTCAATAGAGAATTTATTTCTTTATTAAAATTAAAACTAGAAACATTATTAAAAATTAGAAAATCTTTAAAGTAAGGAAGGAAGAAAAAGTATGTGCGGAATAGTTGGATTCGTAGGAAAAAAGGAAGCATCTCCAATATTAGTTGAGGGATTATCAAAGCTTGAATATAGAGGATATGATTCAGCAGGAGTAGCTGTATTAGAAGATGGAGAAATTAAAGTAAGAAAATTCAAAGGACGTTTAAAGAATTTAGATGATAATTTAAAGCAGAGTCCTTTAAATGGAACAATAGGAATAGGACACACTAGATGGGCAACTCATGGAGAACCATCAGATATTAATTCACATCCTCATACAAATGAAAATGCTACAATAAGTGTTGTTCATAATGGAATAATTGAAAATTATATAAAATTAAAGGAATGGCTTAAGAAAAAGGGATATGAATTTTATTCAGAAACTGATACAGAAGTTATTCCAAATTTAGTTGATTATTATTATAAAGGTGATTTATTTGAAGCTGTAGCAAAGGCAACTTCTAAAATGGAAGGAAGTTATGCAATTGGGGTTATTTGTAAAAATGAACCTGATAAAATAGTTGCAGTTAGAAAAGATAGTCCATTAATAGTTGGATTAGGTGAAAAAGAATACTTTATTGCATCAGATATACCAGCAGTTTTAAATCATACTAGAGAAATATATCTATTAGAAGATAAAGAATTTGTAATAATGACAAGAGATGGAATAGAAATAAAAACAGAAGATGGAGAAGTTGTAGATAAAGAAGTTTTCCATGTTACTTGGGATGTAGATGCGGCTGAAAAGGGTGGATATGAAGATTTCATGTTAAAAGAAATTCATGAACAGCCAAAAGCAATAAAAGATACATTAACTTCAAGAGTATTAAAAGATTCTCCTATTAACTTAGAAAATATAAACTTCACAAAAGAAGACCTTGAAGCTTTTGATAGAGTATTTATAGTGGCATGTGGAACAGCTTATAACTCAGGTTTAGTTGGAAAAACAATTATAGAAAAGCTAGCAAAAATTCCAGTTGAAGTTGATATAGCATCAGAATTTAGATATAGAGATCCACTAATAACAGATAAATCATTATTAATAGTTGTAAGTCAATCAGGGGAAACAGCAGATACATTAGCAGTTTTAAGAGATGCAAAGAGAATAGGTGCAAAAGTTTTAGCTATTACAAATGTCGTTGGAAGCTCAGCTTCAAGAGAAGCAAACCATGTTATTTACACTTGGGCTGGTCCAGAAATAGCAGTTGCATCAACAAAAGCTTATGAAACACAATTAATAGCTATGTATATGCTTGGAATATACTTTGGAGAAATAAAAGGAACTTTATCAAAAGAGTTTGCTGATGAACTAAAAGAGGAATTATTACAATTACCTGAAAAAGTAAAAGAAGTTATGGGTAATAAAGAATATATACAAAAATACGCTTCAAGAAACTATATGGATAAAGATACATTCTTCTTAGGAAGAGGACTAGATTATGCAGTTGCATTAGAAGGATCTCTTAAATTAAAAGAAATATCATATATACACTCAGAAGCATATGCAGGTGGAGAGCTTAAGCATGGAACAATTGCTCTAATTGAAGAAGGGACTCCAGTAGTTGCATTACTAACAGATGATAAGCTAAAAGACAAGATGATAAGCAACATCAGAGAAGTAATTACAAGAGGTGCTAAAGTTTTAGGTATAGCATATGAAGGCGATAAAGAAGCAGAACAAATTTGTGATGAAGTAATATATATACCAAGAACTAGTACTTTATTAGCACCAGTTATTTCAGTAGTTCCATTACAATTAATTGCATATTATATTGCTAAACAAAAAGGCTGTGACGTAGATAAACCACGTAACTTAGCAAAATCCGTTACAGTTGAATAGGAGTTAGAAGATAAATTTTAGAGGGTAAAAGGGTTAAATAAAATATTGTTATTTTATAATTAAATTATATAAAACAACAATGAATTTAAATTAATTTATGGAGTTGATATATATGAATGAAGAATTAATAAAGACATTATTAAATGAATATAAAGAAACTGAAAAAGCATTAGAATTAGGAATAAACTGGCTAACTGACAAGGATTATGCTAAAGGAAAGTTAGATTTAGTAAAAGTTATTATAGCAGATTTAGAAAGATTATCTAAAGAAGTTTAGTAGTAAGTATAATATGAAGCTGCACATTCTCACAATAGGTGGATGAATGTGCAGCTTTTTTATGAGAATGATAACTTTAACTAAGTGACATATAACTCAAAATTATAAAATACATCCTTCTCTTATTTAAAAAGGATTATATAAATAACTTTATATTACTTATATAATCCGTTACCAAGGTATTTTATAGGGAATTATAGGATTGTAATAGACTTAAATAATGATTGGCTTCTCTAAGTACGTGATCTCCTAATAGTGGGACAATTATAGATTTTATTTTGCAGGCTAAAAGTCCTTCAGTACCTTGTGCCTTAAAGTCTCTAATATTTATAGTTTCCTCCAAAGTTTTATCTGTTAAGTCAGACAATTCTAATGAGGATTTATTAATGCTTGAGGCTTCTTTTCTAAGTGTTTCAAATTCTTTGCCAAAATTATTGGCTATGTCAAACAATTCTTCTTCGGTAGGATCTAATAAGCCTCTAATAAAGAAGGAATGTTCAGACATTATTCTGTTCCAGAAGGTTTCTTGTTCTATTATATCTTTTCTTACATCAATCTCAATACCATTTTGTAATCTTGTCAATAATTCTGTGAAAAATATTGCTTCTCTAAGTATATAATCAATCAGAAGAGGATAGGCAGTAGTGAATAACATACATGATAATACATCTTTTTTAAGGTTGCTTTTAAATTGAATTATCATATTTGTTGCGGCTATAGAATTCTGATTTAACCTATAAACCTGTTCTGTCAGCATAGATATATTTTTTATATTCATATTAGGTGTTAGTGAAAGTTCTCTATCAGTAATACTTCAATCTATAGAAATTCCTGTGACAAATTCAGTTGCTCTTTCAGCTTCTGAGGTATATTTAGTAACAATTTCATCGGATTTTAATACCCTAGAAGGAATAGCCCCATCTGATAAAGAGATTGCAAATGAAAGCAATCTAGCAAATTCATTTTTAAAAGCATCTGCTTGAGCAATAAGGTTTCTATCTTTCATGGCAAATGCTGCTTCTAAGAATATAGAATGCTCTTTCATAATTCTTAGAAAGAATAGATTTAATTCTAGGGATTGATTAATAAATGTTTGCTTTGATATCATTACATACTCCTAAAATTATTGGTGGTACCAGTACAATATATTCAGTTTAAATATTTATGTGAGTATTTAACTTTAGATTCAATAATTATCTTAGGATTTTTCGAAACTAAAGTATTTTCAGTAATTTGGAGCAAATTATATTAGTAATTATCCATTTTGAATTATCTATTCATAATTAGGCTGATTATATGACAGTTTATAGAGATAAGTTAGTGTTTTTATCCGGTTCTGTCTGTATGTAATTTTAAGTAAAAATAAAAAATACTGGATAAATATATAGTTCTTAAGTTTACTTAATGAGAGTATTACTAAAGTGAAAAAATATATCTAAGGGACCTACTTATACTAGTAATTACTACAGAGCCATGGTTTTCTTCTGGGGCAACATATATAGTACAATTTTTATTAAAATTTTTAATTTTATCATATATTTTTTGTGCTCCATCAACCATATATCCTTCTTTTTCTCCTACTCCAATGAAAATATTTTTATTACTCTTTTCTAAGTTAGGAAAGTCTAAAAGTTCGTAGTCATTCCACCATATTGATGGACTAAAGGATATTATATTTTTATAGATATTTGATCCTTTTAATAAATTCCATAATACATAATATCCACTTAGAGAATGGCCAATTATAGTAGTGTTATTTTTATCAAAATTAAGATTACCTTCAATTATTGGGAAAAGTTCTTTTTCTATAAATTTGTTAAAGTCCTCACTTCCACCAAGGTTTTCAGGGATTATTGATTTTCTTTTTTCATCAATTATGTATTTATCTGCTGGAGCTGTAAAATCTAAAAATCTCTTTTCTTTTTTTTCAAATTCTTGATGAGAAATGCCAATAACTATAGCTGGTTTAACTCCAGTTTTAGCAGATGCTTGTCTTTGTTGCTTTACACAAGCTTTTACTACATCAAAGTAGTATCCACCGTCTAAAACCAATATTAGTGGTAAATTATTTTCACTTGATTCTTCTGGTATATAGAAACTAATATCATAAAAGCTATTAGTATAATTTGATTTTATTTTAAAATTATTCATAAATTAACTCCTTTATGTTAAGATTTATTCACAAGTATAAAATAATAAAAGGAAAAGGTCAATGAATATGAAAAGAAGTATCAATTGGTTAACTGAATATTTTTCTGAAAATTCTATGGAGTTTGTTGATATTTTTAAAAGTAGTTTGCCTCCTAAAGAAAAGGATCTTAATAGACGAACTGCTAAGAATTTATGTGGAATTGTAATACCCATAAATGGAGAATGTTCATTCTCTTTAAATGAAGATAAATACATTTTAAATAAAAATATAATACTTCATTGTGGATCAAATATGAAGATAAAAGTAGAAACGGAGAAAGTGGGTATAGAATATTATGTGGTTCATTATAAAAATATTTGTACTACTGAAAAGTTTGAGGATATACAACAAAGCTCTTTTTATTTAGAGATTGAGGATAGACTATCATTAGTGAAGTATTGTGAAGAGAATATTGATAAATCCCTAAGTCCAGATAATTATTCAAAGTTTTCTTGTAAAGTTGATTTTATAAATTTAATAGATTCATTAATCAAAAATGTAAGAACGTCACAGTATAATGATAAATTAAAGCTGGTTAATAAGGGAATTGAATATATAAATAAAAATTATAATTCTTCAATATCAATAAGTGATATATCAGATATATTAGAAGTAGATAGAAGAAGATTTAGTGAGCTTTTTCAAGAAGTCACAGGACTATCTCCTATAAAATATTTAACGGAATATAGATTAAAAGAAGCTAAAAGGTTATTAAAATTTTCTAGTTATACAGTTACTGAAATAGCAGATATGACTGGATATAATGATTGTTTTTATTTCAGTAAAACATTCAAAAAAAATGTAGGCATATGCCCTAGAAAATATAGAGAGATTAATAGTGATGCTGTTCAAAATTTTTTGATTAAAAAGTAAATTCGGCAAAAGTACAAAAAAAAAATAATAAAGTCTATTTCACCTTCCATAAGCATTTGATAAAATATTCATGAATTGAAAATGATTATCATTATGAACGGGAGATAAACATGAAGAAATATTTATCATTATTGCTATCAACAGTTTTATTTGCAAGCTTAACAGCTTGCACAGCAAAAACAACACCGGAAACAGCTGAGACAAAAAATTCAGATACTTTCTTTACAGTAAATTATTTAGGACAAGAATATTCTTTTGACAAAAAGGTTGAAAAAGTAGTTCTTGCAAGTTTAGAAGGTATGGAAGATGCAGCAGCTTTAGGAATTAAAGCAGATGGAGTTTTAGAAATTGCTGGAGAGGTTCCCAAATATTTAGCAGAAAACTTTAAAGATGTAACTTTAGTTGGAGATAAAAAAGCTCCTAACCCAGAAGTTATATTAGGATTAAATCCTGATGTTATTGTAGGAACTTCAAAGTTCTCAGAAGATGTAATGACTCAACTAAATAAGATAGCAGTAACATTACCATATTCACATATATCATCAAATTGGAAGGATAATCTTCTAGCTTTAGGAGAAATAACAAATAAGACGGATGAAGCTAAGAAATTAATTTCAGATTATGAAGAAAAAGCTTCAAAGGCTAAGGATGAAATTTCAAGCAAGTATAAAGATAAAAATATTTTAGTTATTAGAGTAAGAGGTGGATTAATGTATATATATCCAGCAGATGTATATTTAAATCCAGTTTTATATACAGATTTAGGAGTGAAGGTTCCTGATGTGATTACTCAATCAAAAGCACAAGCTGAAATAACAATTGAAACTTTAGCAGAAATAAATCCAGATGCAATATTTTTACAATTTGAAGATAGTGAAAATTTAGATGCTCCACAAGCACTAAATGAACTTTTAGAAAATCCTATATTTAAAAACTTAGAAGCTTCTAAAAGTAGTAAAGTATTTGTAAATACTGTTGAACCTTTAGCTCAAGGAGGAACAGGTTGGTCAAAGGTTAGATTCTTAGATGCAGTTGTTGATAATTTATTGAAATAATATATAGTACTGTAGCAACATATTAAATTAAAAATATAGAATTATTAATATAATTTGAAACAAGTTACTAAAGATATTTCTATTTTAGAAACTCCGAAAGGAGTTTCTTCTTTAATTTTGAATTTTACATTGAGCTTCAGCGCGAACTTTAAGGGGATAGATATGAAGAATTTTAATAAAAAATATTTATTGATTTTTATAATATGTATAATAGGAATAATTAGTGTAACGATTTTATCAGTAACTATGGGAACGAAAGCCATACCAAAAGAAGTTGTTTACAATGCTATTTTTAAATTTGATCAAAGCAATGTAGATCATATAATAATTAGAAATAATAGATTGCCTAGAGCTATTGCTGTATTATTAGTTGGAGGTTTTTTAGCAGTAGCTGGTTCAATTATGCAAGGTATAACAAGAAATTATTTGGCCTCTCCATCTTTAATGGGAGTAAATGATGGTTCAGCATTTCTAATTACTATAGCAATGGTTTTTTATCCAGGACTTTCAAATGGAAGGTTAATTTTAGTTTCTATAATTGGTTCTATAATAGGAGCTGTATTAGTATTAGGTATAGGATCGTCTATAAAAAATGGCTTATCTCCTGTTAGGCTTGCAATTATAGGAACAATAGTAGGTAGCTTTTTAAGTAGTTTAGGTTCTGCTATTGCCATGTATTTTCAAATTTCTCAGACAATCTCAGCTTGGTATAATACAAAAGTTCATACTGTAAATAGTGATTTATTAAAGCTTACAGTACCAATAGGAGTTATTGGTATTTTAATAGCCATAATAATAGCCAAAGATATTACTATAACTTCTTTAGGAGAAGATATAGCTATTAGTTTAGGACAAAAAACAAATATAATTAAATATTTATCAATGACATCAGTTGTATTACTAACAGCTATTTCTGTTGCTTTAGTTGGGAAAATAGCTTTTGTAGGACTTGTAATACCCAATATTACAAGAATGTTAGTTGGACATGATTATAAATATATAATTCCTTATTCATTAATTGGAGGAGCTTTTTTCTTAGGATTATGTGATTTATTAAGTAGATACATAGCATTTCCTTTTGAAACACCTATAGGGACTGTAACATCTATTATAGGGGTACCTTTCTTTTTATATATGATAAAAGTTAAGGGAGGAGCAAAAAATGCATAATAAAAAACTTAAATATTCTTTTGTAATAATATTATTACTTATATTAATATTTTTAGCTTTTTACTTACATCTAACTAATGGAATGTTCGATATAAGTGTAATTGAAATATTTCAAACCCTATTTAATTTAAATGATAATGAAAAATTTAGATTAGTGATATTTGAATTTAGGCTTCCAAGAATAATTATATCTATATTAATTGGAATAGGATTATCAGTATCGGGGCTTTTTCTTCAAGGAATTACAAAAAATGAATTAGCTGATCCGGGAATCCTAGGAATAAATTCTGGTGCAGGAGCAGCAATAATGATGTATATGTATTTCATAAATTTTAAAGCATCAGCATCTGATGGAAGTAATTTTTTGAGCATTTTCTCAATGCCTATATTTGGATTTATAGGAGGTTTTTTAGCAGCTTTAATAATATTAATATTTTCAAAGAATAATAAAAAGATGGACATGCAAAGACTTATTTTAACTGGTATAGCAGTAAATAGTGGATTTTCAGCTATTTCAATGCTTTTTTCTATGAAGATGAATGCTTCAGATTTTGAATTTGCAGCAGTTTGGCAAGCTGGTTCAATATATAATGCAAATTGGACATTTATTTATATGATGCTTCCTTGGATAATAATTTTAAGTGTATATCTTTATAAAAAGGTTCATTTATTAGATTATTTTCAGTTAGAGGAAAGTAGCATAGTTAGTCTTGGTATAGATTTAGATAAAGAAAAGAGAAAATTACTATTTTCTTGTGTTGGTTTAATTAGCGCTTGTGTATGTGTTGCTGGAAATATAGGATTTATAGGATTAATGGCACCTCATATAGCTAGGCAATTAGTGGGTATAAAGCATAGAAAACTTATGCCAATAACTATCTTAGTTGGAGTTCTTCTTTTAATATTATCAGATTTTATTGCTAAAACTATTTTTGCACCATCAGAATTAGCAGTTGGGATAGTTATATCTATAATTGGAATTCCTTATTTTATATATTTATTATACAGATCGTAAAGAGGTAAGATATGAAAAAAGCTATTGATATAAAGAAATTAAAAGTAGGATATGATAAAAAAATTATAATTGAAGATTTAGACCTTACTCTTGAAAAAGGGAAGATAACTAGTATTATTGGAGCTAATGGTTGTGGAAAATCAACTTTATTAAAGAGTATAGGAAGAATCCTTAAAAAGGAAAAGGGAAATATATTTCTTTTAGATAAAGATATGAATGATATGAAGAGTAAAGAAATCGCAGAAAAATTGGCTATATTATCTCAAAATCCAACTGCACCTTCTCAATTAAAAGTCGAGGAATTAGTGTCTTATGGAAGATATCCTCACAGAAGTAATATAAATAAGTTATCTAATCAAGATAAAGAAAAAATTGAATGGGCATTAAAGGTAACAAATACAATTGAATTTAGAGATAGAGAGTTATCAGATTTATCGGGTGGACAAAGACAAAGAGTTTGGCTTGCAATGGCATTAGCTCAAGATACAGATATATTACTATTGGATGAACCAACTACTTTTTTAGATATGTCTCATCAACTTGAAGTACTTAATATTGTAAAAAAATTAAATGATAAAGAAGGATGTACCGTAGTAATGGTATTACATGATATAAATCATGCTGCAAAGTATTCTGATTTTATTGTAGCAATGAAAAAAGGGAAAATACTTTATAATGATGAACCAAATTTAATAATGAATAGAAAGGTTTTAAAAGATATTTACAATATAGATGCTGACCTTATAAAAAGTGAAAATTATAATGTACCATTATGCTTAAATTATGAATTATTATAGTTTGATTTAAATAAAGTACAAACACAAAGCCGTACACTAATTATAGATGTAGGGCTTTTTTATAATTGAATATTATTAAAAAAATTATTTATATTTAATGTTAAGATAGGTAATATTTATATTATTATCAGAATGTAGTACAATATATAGTATAGATGTTTAGAAAGAAGTAAATAAATTAGGGGATAGTATAACTGGAGGACGTAAAATGGATTTATTGCCACTAGGATCAATAGTTGTATTGAGAGATGGATATAAAAAGTTAATAATAATAGGGAGAAAGATTTTAGTAGGAAGAGGAGAAGAATTAAGCGACTATCTAGGTTGTCTTTATCCAGAGGGATACTTAGGCGAGGAATATTGCTATGTATTTAATAATAGTGATATAGATCAAATAATATTTAGAGGATTTGAAGATTTAGAAGAAAAGGCTTTTATAAAAGCTATAAACGATATAGAATAAGAAAAAATAATACAAGCACTCAAAAAGGCATCATATTAGCAGATTAAAATCTGGTAATATGATGCCTTTTTGGTTTATAGTTACCTTTTTAATTGAGAATTGATAGTTTTGTATGGAAAATTATAGAAGTAATTCAGCGTTGTTGAATTAAAAAATACTACCAAATTCTCAACTCTCACCCTTTAATTATCAACTGTTAACTGTCTAATAACTGTGAACTTTGCCTTGTGAACTGCGAATGGTTTTAGACTATGAATAAATTATAGTGTAAATTTGTCACCAACATTAGATGACAAAAGGAAGGTTTCTTCAAATTGAATTGTTGTGAATAAGAAAATATAATTAAGTCATAAAGTAAAAGTTTACATGAAGAAAAGACAGCAATTATAAATTAAATGGAGGGTGGAATTATGTCAAACACTAAATTAAAAACAAATGATACAATGCAAAGATTTGGTAAATTTTTAAGTGGTATGGTAATGCCTAATATCGGAGCTTTTATAGCTTGGGGACTAATAACTGCACTTTTTATACCAACAGGCTGGTTACCAAACGAATCACTAAGTTCACTAGTTGATCCTATGATTAAGTACTTATTACCACTATTAATTGGTTACACAGGTGGTAAGATGGTCGGAGGTTTAAGAGGAGGAGTAATAGGGGCAGTTGCTACTATGGGTGTAATAGTAGGAGCGGACATGCCAATGTTTATTGGAGCAATGATTATGGGACCATTAGCTGGTTTCGTAATTAAGAAGTTCGACAAAGCTATAGATGGA
>VSSQ01000858.1_pt1 | contig 14547 bp, 11 predicted proteins | sample 4763081 | NCBI WGS metagenome assembly VSSQ01 (sample SAMN12137344, study PRJNA551015) | bioreactor metagenome | isolation source: SDC9 anaerobic chlorinated ethene degrading culture | place: USA: Knoxville, Tennesee | collected 2015-01-01
ATATCGTTCTATTGTCCAAAGAGATACATCCGCGGGATTGTCTGATTTTCCGCAATTATGGGAGTACTCTCTTTTCTGCTCCCGCTATTTTATACCAGATCTTTCCTCCGGTTACTGATAGGTAATTCTCTTTAATCATCTTGACGATCAATTTTTACACTTAATTCTTTGAATATAATAAAAATAATCGGTTTAATAAAATGTTGAGTTTGTCAATTTTTAAAGATTCTTTATCCAATTAACAATATTGGCAACTACATCAGGTGCAATTGTATTCTTAATGTCTCCGTTTTCACCAGGTTCTCCTGTGGTGGCATCTTGCATTAAATGGTTTTTACCGGGATACAGTATAGCGGTTACCCTTTTGTTGCCACCCTTTTCAAGACCATCTTTGATAAGATTGACATGGCGAGGCAGAACCTGAAGATCTTTTTCTCCTCCAAGCACAAGTACGGGACACTTTACCTTCAGTAATGCCGCTCTTGGCTCAAATTCCTCAATAGTCTTAATGGCTCTCTCTTTCGCGATGGTTATGTTATCAGCCTCTTTTTCTCATATTTTTGTTAGATTGCAAAATAGTAATATTTGGAAAATGATAAGTATTTAAAGTGTTACCTTTGTGTAAATTCATAAAAAAATTAAACCTCATGAAATTTTTCATTGACACTGCAAATCTTGATCAGATAAAAGAGGCCAATGACCTTGGAGTCCTTGACGGCGTAACAACAAATCCATCGCTTATGGCGAAAGAGGGCATAAAGGGTGACTCAAACATCAAACAGCATTATATAGATATATGCAATATTGTTAAGGGAGATGTAAGTGCTGAGGTGATTGCGACAGATTTTGAGGGGATGGTAAGAGAGGGTGAGGAGCTGGCAGCCCTTCATGAGCAGATTGTTGTCAAAGTCCCTTGTACAAAAGAGGGTATTAAGGCAATAAAATACTTTAGTGAGAATGGTACCAGAACAAATTGTACACTTGTATTTACTGCAGGTCAGGCACTGCTGGCCGCAAAGGCCGGAGCAACCTATGTCTCCCCATTTGTAGGGAGGCTTGATGATGTTTCCACCGATGGAGTTGCCCTGATAAAGCAGATAGTGGAAATTTACAACTACTACGGCTACCAGACCGAGGTGCTTGCCGCCTCTATCCGCCACACAATGCACATTATCCAGTGCCTTGAGGCTGGCGCCGATGTAGCCACCTGCCCGCTCGACGCTATACTCGGCCTGCTAAAGCATCCGCTGACTGATATCGGCCTTGAAAAGTTTTTGTCTGATTATAAAAAGGTCAATGGCTGAATTAATTCCCATAAATGACCCTTCTGCCAAGATTCTGGTTGATCTTCGCAAGGAGTTTCTGGAGTTATATACAAAGCATAAATATATGGTTGAGAATGATTTGCTTATTCTCAACTCGATTTACCTTGAAAAGATAGGGCATCTTCAATTGAAGCTTCTTCAGAAACAGGCTGAGGCAGCCAGGTGTAAATTTAAGATGATGCTTCTTCAGGCGGCTGTTAACAGGAGCGAGAGGCCTGATATTGATCAGATTGAGCAACAGGTTGAAGCAAAGATGCAGAACCATTATGCAAGAATCAATGAACAGGCTATGGCTATGGAGGCAGCAAAGCATGTTCTTTCAAATTTGATGAGTGAGGAGGACAGCGGAAAACTAAAGGAGCTTTTCAGACTATTGTGTAAGAGGTTACATCCGGATTTGAACCCTGACCTTACCGAGGAGGAGCAGGATCTGTTTGTAAAGGTCAAGGCGGCATATGAACTAAAAGATATTACAGAGTTGCAGGGTATTTTGCTCTATCTGGATGGAACAGGAAGCGATAATCCTTTAAATCTCACACCTCAGGAGAGGGCAGAGCGAATTAAAAATCTTGAGAAAAGTATTAATGGGCTTATTGTCAAGATAGAGGAACTCAGGATGAGTTTTCCTTTTAACATTGAGGAGCAGATTATGGATGACAACTACATTGCCGGCAGACAGGAGGAGATAAGTGCTCAATGTTTCGCTGCCGATAATGACATTGCACAATACAAGGAGATAATCAGCCTGATACTTGATGAGTAAGTAGAACTAAACCAATGAATAACTCAATTATACCTGTCACACCCGGGTTAATGGCTCTCCTGAATGCAAGCCAAAACGGCGTTTCTCCTTTCAGAAATGAGATATTTCTCCTGGAGGTTGTGGTTGCGGGCACCTCTTTCTGTCATGACATTAAGAGCGTTGAGGAGCAGATTCTCCCGGAAAAAGTTCTTACGCTTAAGAGGGAGCCATCCAACGAGCACGACGAACAGGCAATTGCCATATACTGCGACAATGTGAGGGTCGGTTACGTCCCTGCGGAGATGAATCTTGTTTGTGCCAGACTTATGGATGCCGGTAAGATGTTTTTCTGCCGTGTTGTTTCAAAAGAGTGGCGAAAAGACTGGCTGAAGATTAAGGTTAATATTTATATGCTGGATTAGCTTGAGATTATTGCTGTAAAACCCACAAAAAGCCTTGGCTAATACAAAAATGTTATTATACTTGTAATTGAACAGTAAGTATTTAATTGAGAAGCTAACCCCTTACATTACTTTTTACTTTCAAGGCTGCCGTGAGGTGGCCTTTTTTATGCATATATAACTGTACATAATAGAGTTTTGCCACACCATGAAAGTGATTAACCTTCTTAATTTATGATTCAGCTATTCTAGCTGTTCTGGAAAGAACAAGTGCAATTAGAGGTGTTACAATAATTTTGTCAAATAACCATCAAATAAGATAGTCTTAATTATCAGTGCTATACAGAATATTTGCAGTTTTATTCAAGGTGTCATCAAATAAGATTCCTCTAAAGGGGAAGAAACTTAATTCTCTTTTTATATTCAATTTTTTCTTTTTTGCATTTTTTTGGCCTAATTATAGGGCTAATTATCACAATATCTGTAATTTAAAATTGTGAATTTTATCTTTCTTTTTAATTTCTATTTTTTTATGCCAAAGATTGTGTTTTCAGGAATATTTATTTTCAATGTTGTTTTCTGCTAATTTCTGTCCGAAGATTTTTTTAATAAATAATCTCTATAAAATTCTAAGAGTTATCAAAATCGTAATTGAAATATTTTATGTTGAGATTTATTAAAATGCTGATTCATTCATTATGGTATCTTCAAGCGTTTTAAATCGATCGGCTAATGCTAATTCAACACCTGTTGATACTGCTTTAAAGTGCTCTTTACCACATTTGATTTTTGCAAGCTCTGTTGCTTTGATGGAGTCTTCAAATAAACCACCTTTGGTTTCAACTACAAAATATAGGCTTTGTTTGCCGTTTTCTTCCCAAACCAATGCCCAATCCGGGTTGTAGGGGCCAAGAGGAGTGTCAATCCTAAACCAGGATGGGAGTTTGGCGTAAACTTTTATATTTTGTGATTGCTCGAATGCCATTGCCATAGGCAGCTCAACCGTTGGAGAATCGTATATAACATAATCATATGGCGATTTTTTGCTCTCCATTAAATTTGAATTGAGATAACCTTGAAGTTCTACATTTTCGAATAGTTCTTGACACCAAATATCGTGTTCACCAAGTTTTCTGTATTTAATCCCATCTACAAGACACAGTCGCATTTCTGCCTTAATAATATCTAAAACAGATTCTATAAAAGCCTGCGGATTCTTCTTAAACGCATCCAGCCTTTTGGATTTTACAAGGATATCGACAATACTTATTCTTGTGAGATTTGTTTCATTCTGCAGATAAGTGACAATATCCGGCAGCTGGGAGACTGTCTCTTCAATGATTTTTGCTGTTCTCTGCAGCGTTGCTTCATTGACGGTTACGGCTCCGGCAGTTGTCTCAAGTTTTATCTTCTTTGTAATAAACTTACCTTTTCCTACAGATACCTCTTCATAAATTCTTTGTGCACACTTAGACACCAATGCATCTGAATTAAAATTAACAGAATAGGTAGTTTTATATTTTATCCTATTCCACAATTCAGAAAATTCCGGAGAGAGCAGAACCTCTTTTCTGAGAGAGATCTTCCGGGCATCGTTTCTGTTCTTAATATTAATATTTCCGGAAACTTTGCGCAATGTTTTAATAATATGGCCTTTGATAAAATTAAATTCTTCAGGGATACTAACTCTGTTATCCTTAAGATCGAGCCTCAACTTATCCTGAACCTTGCCGGCAACCTCTTTTGTTTTATTATTAACGACTTCTTCTTTTATATATCCACATTGCTCAAAAAAATCATAGAGAAACCTTGATTTTTCTTCATTTAAATATACCGGTTTTTCAGAAGTGTCATCTACAACAATATGTGCAAATGAATGCCTCTGAAGCAATCCAAATTTATATCCGGTGTCCTCCTCTATCTCTTTTTGCAGACCTTTAGCAAAATCTTCGTACGACTCATTTGCCATAACGGTTAGAGTATTAACCTCAAACCCTCTTACTCTTTCTCCATTTTGATTTACACACAATCGTAATCCACGACCAACTTTCTGGCGCTTTGTTAAGTCATCTTTTGAATCAATCAGGGTGCATATCTGGAAGACATTAGGATTGTCCCATCCCTCTTTAAGAGCAGAGTGAGAGAAAATAAACCTTAGATGCTCATCAAAACTCAACAGTCTCTCTTTGTCTTTCATTATGAGATTAAAAGCATCATCATCTTTTGCTGTTTTTCCGGATGAATCTACATAGCATTCAAATTTTTCTTTTTTGTTTGAACCCTTTCCTCGTTTGTCTATAGAAAAGTAGCCGTCATGAATATTTTCAACAGGAATACTTTTGTCCTTTATCTCACTGAAAAGTGACTGATATTTTGTTTGGGAAATCAATTTTTCATATTCTTCCTCAAACATTACAGCATACTTCCCTTTTACTTTGTTCCCCTCATCGTCGTACTGACGGTAATTTGCAACCTTGTCTATGAAAAATAAACTGAGAACTTTTATTCCAAGCGGATTTAATAAAAGCTCTTTATCCAAATGTGATTCAATTGTTATTCGAATCTGTTCTCGCTCCATTAAATCTTGACTAACAGAACCAAGTGCTTTACCCTCGATTGATATATGCGAATTACTAGTAAAAGAGACTTCCCAAAGCCCTGTTTGTCTGTTGAATACGATATCCTTAACAATATAACCTTCGTACTGATCTCGCTTCGTAATATCATATAAATCATCACCTTGTTTTACCCATTTCTTTGAACGAGCGACTTTCCCTTTAGTCTGAACATCCAACTCCAGATAGGCTTTTATACCCGATCTGTTGTCAACCTTTTCAAGAAAGATATATGCGCTATTCATATAGCCCTCCACCTCGGCAGTGGCAACCTCAATTTGCTTTACCAGCTTCATTTCGTATGCATCTACCGAATCCAGTTTATACATCAGGTTGTACTTTTGCTTATGAGTTGCCGAATATCTCAGACAACACAAAGGGTTAAGAGCAGAAATCGCCTCCTTCGCCTTATCGGTGTTGTCAACACTCTGAGGCTCATCTATAATAACTATCGGGTTTGTTTCCTGAATAAGCTCTATTGGTTTGAAACCCAGTGTGTCTTTATATCGGTGAATCACATTAGATTTATTATTCTCATCGTCGTTTTCAAAACTTTTCCTAAAAGCATCAATATTGATTACCATTATTTCAATATTGTCGCTGGTAGCAAAGCTTCTAACCTGCTCAAGCTTATTACTGTCATAAACGAAATAGTTATAAATAGTGTTGCCATATATCTCTTTAAAATGTTCCTCGGTAATTTGAAGAGATTTATTGGTTCCCTCTTTAATAGCAATACTTGGTACAACAATTATGAATTTAGTGAAACCAAATTTTTCGTTAAGTTCAAAAATGGTTCTTAGATAAACATAGGTTTTCCCAGTACCGGTCTCCATCTCAATAGTAAAGTTCATCCCCTCTTTCCGGAAGCTCTCCTCGGTCGATTGTGGCAAACCATTTCTCAGTTGAATTTTTTGAACGTTTGATAAGATATTCTCATCAATTACTTTGAGTTTGTTTCCTATTCCAATTGTGGTTTTTGAATACCCACTTTGAGGCCCAAAAATGATAGCATCATCAGTTTTATACGGTATATTAACAGAAAAATTACTTTGAAATATCTCCTGTCCCTCGAAGATTCCGCAGATACTTTTAATAGCTTCTGATTGATATTCAAGGTCTTTTTCAAATAGTAGTTTCATTTTATTCTTTTTTATTCAGATACATTATCGTAAAATTCCTGAAGATGCTTTTGTAATATATCTTTCGGTATCAATTGTCGCTTGTATTCTGCTATCATAGAGGGACTTAGACTTCTGCTAAGAGCATATTCAACAACTTCGCTATCTGCACTTTTGCATAATAATATTCCAATACTTGGATTTTCATTCTCCTTTTTCACATCACGATCCAAAGCTTCGAGGTAGAAATCAAGTTGACCTATATAATCCGGTTGAAATTCTGTAGTTTTTAATTCTATGGCTACCAAGCACTGTAAACCCCTGTGATAAAAAAGCAAATCAATTCTAAAATCTTTCATCCCTACCTGAATTCGATACTCCTCTCCAATAAATATAAAGTCTCGTCCCAACTCAAGAATAAAATTTTTCATTTGTTCGGTCAATCCTTTATGAAGGCTCTTTTCGCTATGCACCTCGGGCAGGTTTAAGAAATCTACAATGTATGAGTCTTTAAAATACTGTCTTGCTGTTGGATAGCTTTGCTTTAAAACAGAGGTCTGTTTATTATTCCCTATAAGACTACGTTCATATACTCCGGCTTTTATCTGTCTATCAAGCTCCCTGGTCAAAAGCTTTTCCTTGTAGCACAAATAGATATAAAATGCTCTTTCATCCGGATTATTGCATCCAGACAATATCTTAATATGGTTTGTCCAGTTAACGAGACACAAGAATGAGAGGATATTCTTCTCGTTTTCCAATTGTGGGTTTTCAAACCCCACAATTATATCTTTCTCATTTGCGGGCAATTGTAATTGTGGTGGCAAAAACCCCACAAATTCGGGAACTGAATAAGCTTCATAAAATTGCACCATTCTATAAATCGCTCTTCTGTCGTACCCCTTTAAGCCGGGTTGCTTTTGTTGAAGATAATTTGCCAGCATATCTACAACTTTACTGCCCCATTGTGCAGATTTTAGTTTATCTGAAATATATTGCCCTATCTCCCAATTACTAATAATACTCTCGTTGTTTACAGCTCTGTATGCTCTTGTTTTACGAAAATCAATAATTGATAGAACTTCCTCGAACTGAGCTTCAAAATGCTGACTTTTATCAATGTTTCCCATAGCCCTATATAGTTACAACATTATCAATTCCATGCTGCTTCAATATCTGCAAAACGTTTGTTTTGTCATTATTGTCATCAAATCCGTTGTCTTTGAATACTACCCGGCAATTAATTGCTGCTTTGGACGATTCATCTAAAGCAGTTGGTTTAACCTCTTTCCAGAGTTGGGCAATAGCCTCTGCCACTTCCGGCTTAACCTGGTCTGCCATACAAACAATCAAGGCACCTGCTCCCATCTCATATACTTTTTTACCGACTAAGACATGTTCGTTGATAGGCTGAACAAGGTCGATACCGTATTTCAACAATATTTCATAAAGCAAGTCGTGTTCTGTTCTGTCGGATTTTATGTTTTGAACGGAATTATATAAAGCCCCTTCTAAATTTGATGGAGAACTATCCCAGGTATTAATATTTGAGCTATCAAGTTTGAACACTTTAAAGCCAATATCCAGTTTCTCTGGTTCGTCAGCAAAGAGAGCCCCCTCCTTAGCTTGTTTTATTTTAAATTCTTCAAGTATCTTCTTACCGGCGCGGCGAATTCGTTCTTTTGCAAGTTCAGTTATAAAAAATGGCAAATTTAATGCTTTCAACACCTCTATTGCATTTTGAGCAATCATATTGTTCTTATCACTTGCCAACTCAATCTTTTGAGGCAGTTGAACAAGAATATATTTAATTTTTATTGAAGAATCATTCGAATTAATTCTCATTACAGCTTCTGCCGTAGTTCCTGACCCAGAAAAAAAATCTAATGCAATATCTTTTTCCTTAGTGTTGAATCCTATTATGTACTTAATTAATTCTACCGGTTTGGGATTATTAAACACATTTTTTTCGAAATAATTTAATACCTCCTCACTCCCATCGCTTGTTGTCCCTACATCATCCCAAATTGAATCTTCAAGAAAAATCGTTCTTGGTTTTTTCCCTTCTGGCAGCCTTTGCTTAAATTGCACAGACCATTTATTATTGATTTTTAAAAAGCGAATTTCTCCTTTTTGAAGATCATCCTTAAATCTTGTTTGAGATCTAAGCCAACTTATTGGGTTTCCGAGATCATCATATTCAAGAATTGTTCCATCAGGACAAATAATTGGATAATATTGTTTTCCTGACTTCCTCTTAAATGTGTCCCAATAAAAACTTCCCTTTTCATCCTTTTCTTTATATCGAGTAAGATACACCGGATTATATGGAATAAATAATTCGCCTAATTCATTTTTACTTTTAGCATAAAGCACTATATATTCATGTTCTACAGCCACATGCTTTGAATCATTACCCCCACCCTTTTTGTTATGCCAAACGAAGTCAGCTATATGGTTCTCTTCTCCAAATATTTCATCACAAATTGCTCTGAGTTTTGCATATTCAATCTCATCAATTGATACAAAAATTACCCCATCATTAGCTAATAAGTTACGTGCCAACTTCAATCTAGGATACATCATATTTAACCAATTGGAATGGTATCTTCCATCACTTTCTGTATTAGTTCCGAGAGAACGATCTTGTCCAGTCAATTCAAGGTAATTTGTGAGGTTGTCAGAATAATTGTCCTTATACACAAAGTCTTTTCCTGTATTATAAGGAGGATCTATATAAATCATCTTAACCTTTTTGTAATAGCTCTTTTGTAACAACTTTAAAACTTCTAGGTTATCTCCTTCTATATATAAATTCTCCGTTGTTCCCCAATGTACAGATTCATCTGGACAAGGGCGAAGAGTCCCTGTACTTCTCTTTTGTGCCTCGCGCCTTGCCTGTGCTTTTCCCGCCCAATTGAGCTGAAATCGTTCTTCCGGTGTATCGATATAATTACCCAATAGGTCTTGTAGTGCTTCAAAATCAACCTTCCCTTCTTTTATTACTTCTGGGAATAATTGACTTAATTGTTCTATATGTTGTGCCGCTAAATCTGAACTTTGGCTTTCTGGATGGTCTATTGTAATCTTTTCCATGTTCTATTTTGCTTTAATCGTGCCATTTATCGCTTTTAATTCTGTTGCTATGGATTTTAGTTCCATTTCAATGTAATTATCGAGTACTAATGCATTTGTTAGAAATGAACTAATCATAAAATTCTCATTAATTTCAAATTTATGGTCAATAGTCTTATAGGATCCGATGATTTCAATGTGAACTTTCTTTAGCTTTTCTATTGTTTCATCTAGCATAGCCTTCGTCATTTTGACTCCTAAAATTATATGGCTATTTTCAGAATTATTTGGGAAAATTGGATAATCCTTAATTGCAGAAGGGACTAGTCTTGAGCTATTAGTCCCCGAACAAATTAAATACTCACGTATTTCAGCTGTAGGCAGGCAATCAAGAAAATCTTTATTGAATGAAAAGGTAATATCTGTAATTACACTTAATCCAATGTTTTGCAATTCTAAACAATAAAGGCCTTTAATATTGACGATTGAGATAGATAAAATACCTCTTCTTTCTGTTTCCCAACGTAATTTTTGAGCATCAAGTAAATCCTTATTTTGACGAAACATTTTATATGTTAGCCAGGCCATAATAGCTGTTGCAGAAGCTCCTATGTAAGTTGCCCAAAACAACAACCAATCAGATTCACTCCCGGCGATATTTCCAATATAGATAGGTGATACAATCAACTTCCCTATTATAAAAGGGAGAAGTACGATTACTAGTATTAGTAAATACGGATATATTTTTCTCATTAGTATAGAATTTCTATTTGTTTGTTTTCATTAGGTCGATAATCCGGTTTTCGATGTTCTGCAATCTCTTTAAATCCCCATTCAACTGCACTTGCACATTAAACTGTGTCTCGCTTTTCAACTCCTCAATAATGTTTTTCTGCTCTTCTCTATTTTGCATTAAAAGAGACATTTGCTCCCGATAAATGAGAATGTTCTCTGTCATTGTCTCAGAGTAAGTACCCGTTTCGTTTGCAACTGCGAGCATATAAAAGCGATCCTTCAGAATATCAAACAGCTCTTTTAAGTTCCGGCATTGGGGCTTGGTTATATCTAATGAATTGAGAAAACCTTTGGTGATGGAATCGGTGTTTGCAGGATTAATCCAGCGGGTGAATTCCAAATTTTCAACCACCCTTTTGCTTTTATCTGCCAAATTAATCCTTTTATCTGCCCAGTTTATCATATACTCCTCTCCAAATTTCAATAATAGAATGAGCGGGTAAGGAAAAGCCTGCTGCATTAGCCGCGCAATGGAAAAACAGACACTCTGCCTGTTTAGGACAACTTCCGATATTACAACTTGTTTGTATTGATAATCCTCTGTTTCGTATTCCATTAACCCTATGGTTTGTGGCTGCAGTACAATCCGCATATGGATTGATGATATGTCGTCACGAATCAACTTCTTTTCTGACGGAGTCAGAGTCATCTGATCCAAAAAGAGTTTTTTAGTTATTACAGTATTAACAACTGCCCTTGGGGGAGGGTTAAAGCTTTGTATCATTTCTGACTTTTTATAACTACAAATGATATAATTTCAAAATCGCTTTTGGCGGTAACTCCTTCGGCTGCCAGAGCCACCCCGTCGGTTGAGAAAAAGGATGCAGCCCCTATCTCGTGCGACTTTCCTAAAACACTCTCCATGGCGGATTGAAGTAAACCGCTGTATATTTTCATATCTCTGTAGTTCCTGGTTTCTGTCTTTAATTCTTCTGCCAGTTCCTTTACTACCTCTGCGCGGCCCTGACACAGTTTCTTCATATAGTCCAAACAGCGTTTACCTTGCATATAACCCAGCAATGTTTCGCCTTCCTTCCCTACATATACCAGATAATAGGGAGATAAAATACTTTTACCCTTTTCGCCTTTTCTGTTTCGTAAACAGAATATCGTCCCCTCTTTTATTTCTATATCATTTGCAAATACTACAGAATGTATTCCTTTTGGCATTTGTTCCGGTTGGTCTTTATTGCTTTTTGAATACTCCAGCAAATCCATGCGGAAATCATTCATATTGCTGTCGGTAATGGTCATTCCTCCCTGAATATCCTCCAGATCAAGTACTGTGTTTTGCAGTTGTTCCAACTGTTTGCGCCTGTATTCCAGATCATTCATCTCATCCTGACCATTCATCTCTATGAGGTTCTCCTCTCCTGTTGCCGATATGTCCAATAAAACCATCTTGCCCTTTACGCGGCTTTCAAGGTTTATGTATTCATTCAACTCCATGTTTGGCCAGAAATTGACCAGTTGTACTCTTTCGTTTATTGATCCGAGACGGTCTATTCGCCCGAAGCGCTGAATTATACGCACCGGATTCCAGTGAATATCGTAATTAACCAAGAAGTCGCAGTCCTGGAGGTTCTGACCTTCGGAAATACAATCTGTTGCAATCAGAATGTCAATCTCTTCTTTTATTTTGCTGCCCGTTTTATCTCTCTCTTTTGAAATAGGAGAGAAATTGGTAAGCAAATCATTCATGTCATTCCCGGAATGAGGCAGGTTTGTTTTGTTAATTCCGGTTCCAGTTATTAGCGTTGAATAAATACCGTAATTTTTATATGCCCATGAAGAAATGTCGTGATACAGATAATTTGCAGTATCCGCAAACGCAGTGAATATTACCACTTTTCTATTTGTACCGTTAATAGGATTATCTATTTTATTTGCAATAATTCGCTTTAATTCCTCTAACTTTTCGTCTCTTATTGAATCAATATTTCTGGCACTTTCAAGAAGTTTGGCAAGTATGTCCCGGTCATATTCAAGATCTTGTTTCCATCGAACTAAGTCCATATCCTGCAATAGGACCTTTACTTTGTTCCCAACTAAGGCTTCGTTGTCGGTATCTTCCAGATCAATATCCTCAATGGTTACGGCTTTCCCTATATATAAAGCTGAGTTCGCAATTTTCTCCAGATTATCATTTACCTGCTTCAAAAGCCCTTTAATACTTATGGAGAAAGAGTTAATAGAACTCTCCATTCGTTTAAGATAGTTTACCCGCATTAAATGAATCAGACTTTTTTCACGGTCTATCTGCTTAAATACGCTGCCCGATTTTAGTTGATAGTCATATTTTGCCTCGTATTCTGCTCTTTTCTCTGCCAGCACATACTCCATTGGCGAGAAGTTGGCTAGATTGAGTTTTCGGATGGAGGTATTAATCTCTTTTAGTGAAGGAAATAGTTTCCGGCTGTCAATATCTGTTTTAATATTTATTGGCTGGAGTCTTTCCGGGAATTTGCCTACATCGTCGCAATTGTAATACTTAACGATATGTTTTCGGGAGCGGGCAATGGTAAGCATATCCAGTAGTTTGAAATATCTGCAGTCCAATTTCTCGAACAAGGTATTAATATCCTTTAAGTCCGATTTTGTCCACTCAGTGAATTGACGCTGGGCAAGAGCCATAACTGTTGTGATGTTGTCGATCCCTTCTGTATCAAAAGCTAAGTCGTTGCCCTCTGTTATAAATGAAATTTGATTTTTCAAATCGTTCATTCTGTTGTTCACAGGGGTTGCAGACAGCATAAGCAATTTCGTTTTGACACCTTTCCGGATAATCTCATTCATCAGTCGGGCATATCTGGTCTTCTCGCCTTTGTGTGGATTATTGTTGCGGAAATTATGTGACTCATCAATTACAACCAAATCGTAGTTTGCCCAGTTGATGGTTTTAAGATTTATGGTCCCGGATAAACCTCTGTCTCTGGTTAGATCGGTGTGGTGCAGAACATCATAATTAAAACGGTCTTCCAGAAAAATGTTTCTTCTGTCGTTTTGTGTATAAACTGTCCAGTTTTCTCTTAATTTTTTAGGACATAATACTAAGACTCTGTCATTGCGGAGTTCATAATATTTAATAATGGCAAGGGCTTCAAATGTTTTACCCAAACCAACACTGTCTGCAATTATGCAACCTCCGTATCTCTCAATTTTTTCGATGGCTCCCATGACTCCATCTTTCTGAAACTTATACAGCTTTTGCCAGATTCTCTTATCCTTAAAGCCGGTTCTTGTTTTTATTAACTTGTCGTTGTCAAAGTCCTTTAACGATTCGTTAAAAATATGATGAAGCGTGTAATAGTAGAGGAAATCCGGAGAATAATCCCTGTAACCAAGTTCAAGTGAACTGAGCATATATTGCTTAATATCTTTTGACATTACAGGATTATTCCAGACTTGTGAGAACAAATTTTTGAACTGGTCAACTGCATGTAATTCGGTTTGCAAAATATTGCAATGGATATTATCCGATGCTACATATCCCAACGTAGTTGCCGTAAAATCACTAAGATTCATATTAACGGCAATATTATTACTGTCGTTATTTTCTAAAACCAGCATTTTCATTCCAAATGAGTTTGGAATAATCAATGTAGAAATTCTGGCTTTTTTCTTAAGCCAAGCTGCACACTCTTCCGAGGCGTTTCTTAGTAATAATTGATTTTGGAGCTCTTGTTCGGAATTGTCCCCAAAAAGCAAAACAGAATTCCTGAGAGACACTCCAACAGGAGAGTTTTGTATGGGGTCAGTCAGCAAAAGAATTTCGACCTCTTTAATATCCTTTAATTTATCCTTTAGAAACAAGAAGGCATAAATGCTAAAATACCCGGTGCTAAGAAACATCGATGTTTCAGAAGATATTCTCTTTTTGATTTCATCACCTAAAAGACGCCCTTGTTTGTTGTCAATTATTTCCATGCATCAATTTTTAAGGAAATTAACGTTGCTAACAAGTAGCTCTTTTACATCTACATTTAGCAGATTGGCTATTTGATACAGAACTTCCAAAGAGGGTTGCCTTCTGTTGCAGGCATAGGCATTGACTATACTAAAGCTCTTCCCTAATTTTTCAGCAAGCCACATTTGCTTAATTCCCTTGTCTACCAGTACTTCCTTAATCCTGTTCATATTACCTAAAGTAACATAGTTGTTTATATTACAAATATATGAAATAAAATGCTATACCTGCTTAAGTTTATATCAATATGCAGTCTCAGTTGGTTACTACTACACTGCCTCGCTCGTCCACACCTCAGAGGAAAAGTGTCAAACATCAGTATACCTGCATGTTAGCAAATTGGCTAATGTCCTCTAATCTGCACAATATCAAGTGTTTGACACTTTTCCTCTGAGGCAAGTCCGCACGTGCAGCCCCGCTAAAATTTTGTATTTCTAAATCTTTCTTCTACCTTTGCATCGTAAACGATATAATCTAGCACGATAAAATGACAAATAAAAGTTTTT
>VSSQ01000859.1_pt1 | contig 14527 bp, 14 predicted proteins | sample 4763081 | NCBI WGS metagenome assembly VSSQ01 (sample SAMN12137344, study PRJNA551015) | bioreactor metagenome | isolation source: SDC9 anaerobic chlorinated ethene degrading culture | place: USA: Knoxville, Tennesee | collected 2015-01-01
CGGACGGAGGAGTAACATTTACAGGCGGAGATCCGCTGATGCATTATGAATTTTTGCTGGAGGTATTAAAAAAATGCCATAAACTGCAAATTCACACAGCAATTGAGACCGAAGCATATGCAAAACAGGAAGAATTTTTGGAAATTATGAAATATATCAATTTTGCATTTATTGATGTCAAGAACATGGACAGAGAAAAGCATAAGGAAGGTACTGGAGTTTATAATGATTTAGTACTTTCGAACATCAGGGCCTTGGTTAAAGCAGGTTGGAAAGGAAGATTAATTCTGAGACAGCCAACTATAGCAGGGTACAATGACAGCGTTGAAAATGCTCATAAATTAATTGAGTTTATGAATGAAAATGGATTGTACGAAATTAATCTGTTAAAATTTCATAGACTTGGATTGACCAAGTGGGAACAGTTGGGGAAAGAGTATGAATATAGCAATCATGGAGATATGACAGAAGAAAAAATGGAACTTCTTCAAGGAATATATTTAGATAATAATATAGCTTGCTATATTGGTGATGACACTCCTTTCTGATCTATAGGGTACACTAATAGGGCTGGTGATAATGATTGATTTTCATTTCTCCAGCCTTTATTATAATAAGTAGAATAAAAAATTAAAATAACATGGAGGAAGTAAATGAAAACAGCAAAAAGAGTATGTCTTTATCTATTAGGATTTTTAATATTAGCAATTGGAATAAATATTTCGAAACGAGCAGGTCTCGGTATTTCTCCTGTTAGTTCAATTCCTTATGCCTGTGAACTTGTTTGGGGAGTTGAACTTGGAAAGGCAACATATTTTGTCTACATGGGATTAATGGCACTGCAGATAATATTGTTGAGAAAAGATTATAAAGTAAGAAACTTGCTGCAAATTGTTCCGACTTTTATTCTTGGAACTTTCATAACATATACAAGCACAAAATATTTGTTGTTTTGGTTGCCAGCTCCTGGTAATTACGTAATGCAACTTGTATATTTGGCAATAAGTATAGTGGTTATCGGTATAGGTGTTTCCGGATTTCTTATTCCAAACATCATGCCTCTTCCGGCAGAAGGCCTTTGCGCTGCTATTGTGCAGGTGAGCAAGGATAAAATAAAGTTTGGTAATGCTAAGGTTGGAGTTGACACAGGCATGGTTTTAGTATCAGCACTTTTGTCTCTTGTATTTTTAGGTTCTTTGAAGACAGTTAGAGAAGGAACAATTTTAGCTGCACTGCTTGTTGGAAAAGTTGTTGGCTTTATAATGAAACATTATAAACAGAGAATTGTTGAATGGTTAGACAAGGGTGAGGTAGTTGAAGAGAACAAAGCTGTTTAAGCTGCTTGTATAGTTTGTAAGTTTGAATTATAATAATATATTATAATTCAAACTTATATTGGAGGTATTTTATGTTAATTGAAAACTCTCACATATATACTTACATTAAAGAATGTTTAGATAATATTCCTGTTTTGACTTTGAAAAAGGGAACATGTTTTTCAAGGGCAGAAAATATAGATAATCAAATTTATTATATTCTAGAAGGTACAGTTAAAATAGAAAGCTATTCTGATTTGGGCAAAAAAATACTTTTAGATGTCATTTCAGAAAATGAGTTTGCCGGACAGATCAGTTATTTCAGAAAACATAATTTTTACGGCAATAATATTGCTGTGACTGATGTTGTACTGCTGTGCCTGAATACTGATATGATGAACATGCTGATGAAAAATTCAGAATTTTCTACTTTCTTTTATTTTAAGACAAGCAGCAGGGTTTATGTAATGTATAAAAAAATGCTCATGAGCAATTTGTTTTCTCAGTGCGAGCTGGTATCCTACTATGTCCTGGAGAATTCATGCAATTGCAAATTTATCTATAAAAGCATTTATGACATATGTGACAACTTGAATATTAGCAGAAGAAGTTTATATAACATCTTAAATAAGTTTGAATCTGAAGGCATTATTGAAAAATTAGATGATGGTCCCTATAAGATTATAAATGAAAAATATTTGAAGGATAAATCTGATAGAGTTAAAAGGTTTTCTGAAAACAACTATTAGTAATGGATAAAACAGTTGCTTTTATATTAATGTGGTTCAAAAAATGTTTTTAATTAGTTATGATTAATACCGGACTGTCAAATTACTCATTGTGGATTGGCAGTCTTGTTTATTCATTTCGGCAAAAAGCATAATTAATAGGGAGGATAAAATGGAGGTCACTTTACAATTAAATTGTTCGAATATTGATTTTAATAATGTTTGTGAAATTTTAAAACGAGTTGGCATGGGGTATTTTGATGGTGAGGTTCATAAAAAAGCATTTGAGAACAGCCACAGTGTTGTGTTTGCTTTCCATGAGGAACAAATGATAGGGTTTGGTCGGGCTATTTCAGATGGAGCTTATGAAGCTGCAGTTTATGATATAGCAGTAGTACCTGAATATCAGGGGAATGGTGTAGGCAAATTAATTATGGAGAGCATCATACAACGTCTTTCCCATTGCAACATAATACTATTTGCATCTCCAGGAAAAGAACCGTTTTATCAAAAGTTAAATTTCAGGAAATTGAAAACAGGAATGGCAATATTCGTTAGAGAAGAACAAATGCATTCAGCAGGATTTACTGAATAATGATTAATACTGACCAGAAAATGTCAGCCTCGTATTATTGGCAAAATTTCCGGTGCTTCATCCTGAGCAAAGGATCTCATCATTTGAAGGTATGAGTATTCAGTCTACATACTCAGAATGACACGTTAGAAAGATACTTTGTGATAAATATTCATATATATATTTATTGACTTTATATTCATCTAAGCTTAATATATAAGAACAATGTGAAAGTAATAGAAATAAATTGAAAAGGCAAAACCATTGAAAAGTGGTGACGCAAAGCCGTGAGTCTAAAGCTTAATGCCATGATTGTCAGGTTGCCAAGATTATTAATGACTATATAGTCTAATTTTTGTAGGCAATTTTTGCCTACTTTTTTTTTGACGGATAACTCTGTGCAATTATATTTAATTTTTAGTAAGGATTGGTACGTACTGCCGTTAAGGGGCATAGGTGAAGGGGGCGCTGCCCCCCTTTGCGGAAGTGGCGCAGCAACATTTGTTCGGTTAAATTTTATACTTTTCAGTTGATTTTTATTAACATAAATTTAAAGGAGATGAAAAACAGGAGGGAAAATTAAATTATATATTACATGATCTATAAGCTTTAAAAGCTAAAATTGAATAACAAAAATTAAAGCAAGTATGCTAACGGAATTGGGAAATCTGTTTAAGTTTGTAAATTATTTTATAGCAAACGTTATGAAAGAAAGTATGAACTAGCTAAATAAAATCAACATAGGAGAAATTACATGAAGCTTAAAATTAGAAAAGATTTGTCAATTAGAGGAAGATTGCTGCTTGGATTTGGTATTATAACTATAATTCTTGCATTTATAGGTTTGTTTTCAATTTATTCACTGGGAGATATAAATAATAGCACAACTGTCATTGCAGAAAACAGTCTGCCCAGCGTAATGTATTCAAGTGAAATGAACACAGCCGTTTCAGATTTCAGAATATATGAACTTGGTCATGTTTTATCGGAAGAAAAATCTGAACTTGCTCAATACGAAGAAAAAATGAATTCAAAGAACATTGAATTAAATAATTACTTTGATTTGTACAGCGGTTTAATCAGCAATGACACAGACAGGGCACTTTTAGAATCTATAAAATCAAAATGGAATGAATATTTGAAAATAAATGAAGAGATTGTTGCATTAAGCAATGGTCAAAAGTCAAAAGAGGCTGAAGTACTGGCAAAAGGAAACTCAAGAGTAGTATTTGACGAAGTATCAGCTATGTTGGTTGAATTGGCAGAATTTAATCAGCAAAATGCAGATTTGGAAAATCAGAATGCCGACAAACTTTATTCATTTACAAGCACTATTTTAATTATAGTAGTTTTAATCTCAATTGTTATCAGCATAGCATTAAGTCTTACAATTACAAAAGGTATAGCAAATCCAATAAACAATCTTGTTGAAGTTTCAGATGAATTGGCAATTGGAAATGTAAATGTAAATGTTAGTACAAATTCAAATGATGAAATAGGAAGACTAATGAAAGCTTTTGAAAGGATGATAGAAAACATCCGTTCTCAAGCTTTGACAGCACAAAGCATTGCTGAGGGAGATTTGACAATAAATGTGGAAGCCAGATCGGATAAAGATATACTTGGAATTAAGCTTGCTGAAATGGTTGCAAATAACAATGCTATTCTATCAAACATCAGTGTTGCTTCTGAAGAAGTTGCAGCAGGTGCAAGCCAGATATCTGAATCAAGCATTATGCTGTCACAGGGAGCAACTGAACAAGCAAGCTCCATAGAAGAATTGACAGCATCTCTAGAAGAAATTTCTGCTCAGACATCTATGAGTGCTAAAAATGCCAATAAAGCAAATGAGTTTGCAGAAAAAGCTAAATTTACTGCAGAAAGCGGCAATCAGCAAATGAAGGAAATGCTTAATGCCATGGATGAAATTAATAGTTCATCAACAAATATATCAAAAATTATAAAGGTGATTGATGACATAGCTTTCCAAACAAATATACTTGCTCTTAATGCGGCCGTAGAAGCTGCACGAGCTGGACAGCATGGCAAGGGGTTTGCGGTGGTTGCAGAAGAAGTAAGAAATCTTGCTGCACGATCTGCCAGTGCCGCTAAAGAAACAACAGAAATGATCGAAAATTCCATTAAAAAATCACAGGTTGGAACTAATATAGCACAAAATACAGCAAAAGCCCTGGATGAAATTGTTGAAGAGGTTGAAAAAGTAGCAAATTTAGTTAATGATATAGCAACATCATCAAACGAACAAGCAGCAGGTCTTGAGCAAATTAATATTGGTATTATGCAGGTGTCACAGGTTGTACAGGCAAATTCAGCAACATCTGAAGAAGGTGCTGCTGCAAGCGAAGAGCTGACAAGTCAGGCACAAATGCTAAAAGAGATGGTAGGAAAGTACAAACTTAAAAAGTAATTAGCAAAAAGATTTGCGTGAAGCGCAAATCTTTATTTATTCAAAACGGATAGCCGGTTAAATGGAAATATAAAGTATTTAGCTTTTCCTAAATATTTTCTTCCGGTATAAACGGGTCATCCCATGAACGGCTGTCATAGGAGTGTTCACGGTAATCTCCCAAGAAGAAATATTCCCCTTCCGGCACGGTATAATTTCCATCACGATTATCCGGATATTTTACATAGTATTCGTTTAATTTTTCATCATTTACAAAAATATTGCCGTTTGTATCTATATTTATTTTATCATTAGGTAATCCTATAACTCTCTTTATCATAGTTTCATTCAGTTCATCGGAACGAAAAACTAATATATCGCCTCGATTTATAGAAGATAAATCATGAATTCTAGTTGTTATAATTTGGTCTCCAATTTTTACTGTTGGATACATGGATGCACTAGGTACAATAACAATAAAGAAAACAAAATAGTATAATAGCATGAAAATTACCACGACACCTACCATAAAACTTAGAAACTTGCTAATCATAATTTTTCCTCCTTTTTAAAAGGGGCAATGATTAAAATCAATTGCCCCTTTTCTTATTATTTTGCAGGGATTACAAATATGTATGTGCAGAAGTATTAATTTCATCCATTTCCTTAGTTTCCAAGTAATTAAATATTGGTACTGATGTAATACATGAACGACTGTGATTATGCTCATGGTTATGATTATGTGAACTGTTTGAATGAATCATATTTCTCCTTTGGTTTTGCTTTTAAATATAATTATATTTAATTTTGAATAAATGTATTTGATTGAAGTCAAATTTACATAAAAAAATCAGCTTTATTTAATAAACTGATTTTTTTATGAATATTAAATTAATGATTCTTTTTACCAACACCTTGTTTTTTAAATTGGAATAATTTAACGTGTGCTATAATATTAGTAATGAAGAATATTCCAGCCAGTGTCCAGGGCAACCAGTTATCATAGTTCATTCAAATTTACCTCCTGCAAGTTTTTATTCAATATTAACACTTTATAAAAAAGCAAGACTTGATTAAGGTCAAGTTATTGATATTTTTTAAAAATTTGATTTAAGTCAAGGCAATAATAATCAATATCCTTATAATAAATATAACAAATTATTTATAGGAGATTATTATGATAGAACAAAATTTTACGATGAGCTTGGGATGTAATGAAAAAGCTGTTGAAAAAGTAATTCAGGATGAAAATGTACATTATTTACACATGGTGTTTAATAAAAATGAAGGTCTGCCTGAACATTTTTCAAATTCCAATGTTTATATGACTGTTTTAAGAGGCAGACTGTCAATTCAATTGGATGACCAGGAAAATCACGAGTATACTGAAGGAAATATTTTAAAGATACCGTTTAAAACAAAGATGAACGTAAGAAATTTGCATGATGAAACATTGGAACTGATTGTCGTAAAGGCACCGGCACCTGCAAATTAAAGGTTATGTAAATTATACCAATAAATAAAAAGTGGTATCCCAAAATTATTGAGATACCACTTCTATTAAATTAAAGCCCGTAATTTATTGAATAAAACTTAAATTAGCTAAATTCATTGTTGCATTTAACATGTTTAAACATTCATCAGGGTCTTTTTTCATATCCTTATCAGTCCATTTAATAATCATGGATATAAGAGTAAGAGTAAACATATTTGAGATAAAATCCAATTTATCATTGTCTAATTCTTTATTATCGGAAAAACTTAATAGTACATTCTTGCTGAATTTGTGCATATCCGGATAAATGATTTTTTCAAAATGATCTCTTCCAATAACTTGAATCGTGTTTTTAAACATTGATTTGTTTGTTTTAATATATGCCAAGATAGTTTTCATTGTTTCCGGTAAGCTGCTGTTATTTGAATCATTCAAATAACATCCAAGTTCGTCTTTATAAGTCCACTGTAATAATTCATAAATGTCTTGAAAGTGATAATAAAAGGTTTGTCTTGTCAACTGAGAATCATCAACGATGTCCTTTACGGTAATTTTATTAAATGATTTTTTGCTCAATATTTTTTTAAATGAGTTTGAAATTAATTTTTTAGTCATTTCAGTTATAACAGATTGCGACATTTCATTTGCTCCTTTATAAAAGTTTATTATTCAGATGGTTTTATTAACACATAAATCGTAAACTAAAACAATTATTATTGATGTTGCGTGTGCAACAGATTATAAAAAATAAGAACGGTGGTAACTACTATGAAAAGATATTATAGCTTTTTAGCTGAAATTCCATTGTTCCAAAACATTAACTACACAGATATAGACCCAATGCTTAAGTGTATAGGCGGATATACTGCTGAATATAAAAAAGGAAACTTTATTTCAATATCAGGCTATGCTACAAATTATATCGGAGTTATTATAAAAGGCGCAGTTCATATGCTTAAAGAAGATGCATGGGGTAACAAATATCTTTTTTCAATTATGAGAGAAAAAGAAATTTTTGGTGAAACCTTTATTTGCAGCAAGACATCAGTTGCCACAGTATCTTTTTTTGCTGAAACAGACTGCACAATTTTATTGCTTCCATCAGACAAACTTGTTTCTACATGTACAAAGTCCTGTGATTTTCATCATAAATTAATAGAAAATTTGGTTTTGTTGACAGCTAAAAAAAATTTTCAGCTTATGGAAAAACTGGATATAGTAACAAAGAAAACATTGCGTGAAAAAATTTTGACATATCTTTATCAGCAATACTTGATTTATAAAGACATTAATTTTACTATACCAATGGGCAGACTTGAATTGGCCGATTATTTATGTGTAAATAGAAGCGCATTGACAAGAGAATTGTCGAATATGAAAAAAGATGGCTTGCTGGATTATGATAAAAATACCTTCCGATTATTAAACATTTATAATTAAATTAAATGTCTCCCCCACCTTAGGCGTCGGAATTTTTTCAGTGGTATTCAATTCCCCACTGAAATCGTTGAATGGCGTGCAAAGCCATTATTGAATTGATGCATGATGAAATATTGGAAGAAGTTGTAGAATGCGTTGCAAATAATAATACCATAACAATAAAAGAAGATTTACGGACATCCGAAAATCTTCTTTTATTGTTATGTCTACATATGCTGAAATGATCTTATTTATGGATTTTTGCAATTTATCATAATATTACATTTATATTACAAATGAGTGAAAAAAGTGATTTACACAAACGCTAAAATGTAAGAACACCTTACAAATGCACATGCTTTGACTATTGTATTCGTTATTCAAAAAAGCTAAATTTAATACACGGTGAACGTGAGAGCAATTCTCTTGATCACTGAACTTAAATTAATTTCTATAGGAGGATAAGATGAAAAAAGTTTTATCATTAGTTTTGGCAATGGCTATGATTCTTTCAAGTTTTAGTTTTGCCCTTGCTTTACCATCTGATGTTGAAGGAACTGACTACGCAAATGCAGTAGCAAGACTTGAAGCATTAGATATCATTGTAGGTTATGAAGACGGAACATTTAAACCTGACAATACAATTACAAGAGCTGAATTTGCAGCAATAGCAATCCGTGCGTTAGGTATGGAGGATATTGCAACAGGTTCAGTAGCAAACACAAAATTTGTTGACGTGAGAGGAACTCACTGGGCAAGCGGATATGTTAATCTGGCAACTGCTCAAGGAATAATCGTTGGATATCCTGACGGAACATTCAAACCTGAAAATCAAGTAACATATTCAGAAGCAATAGCTATGATAGTGCGTTTGCTTGGTTATGAACCAGCTTTAAGCAGCAATGAATGGCCTTCAAACTATTTGACAAAGGCTTCTGAAATCGGTTTAACACTAGGTGTAAAATTCAACTACAATGATCCTGCAAAAAGAGGCGTTGTTTCGGTATTGGTTGACAAAGCATTAGATATTGATTTAATGGATTTAACTGAAGTAACATCAGGAGACCAAACTTGGACAATTACAGATGATACACTTCTAACAAAATATTTGAATGTATATGAATTAGAGGATGCATATGTGCTTGAAACTCCAACTCATTCATTGGGAGACTTAGATGCTGATGAAATAATTATAAGAGATGAAGATGAAGACACTTATACTTTTGAATTCTTGGAATCAATTGATGCAGATGCATTATTAGGTCATGAAGTTACTGTGTTCGTAAAAGACAGGGATACTGACGGCAAATTAGAAGACGATGATGTAGTTATATCATTGCAGGATACAACTGATTCAAGAGATGTTATAGCATTTGACTATATCGTTGATATTGCAAAAGGTGAAGATGACTATAATGTTAAAAAAAGTAATGTTGAAGTAACATTGGATGAAACAGATGATACTTTTGAAATTGCTGAGGATGCTATAATATTCTACAATTACGAAAGAGTTACAGATCTTGCAAACATGGCTGCTGAAGGTGTTGGTAAAGGATATGTAACTTTAGGCGAAGTTGCAGGTAAATTTATATTAAATGAAGATGATGAAATCATATTTATGGATATGGTTAACTATGACTTACCTGTAGTAATCACAGATGTAGATGTTGACGATGAAAAAGTTAAATATTTCATGTATAGTGACAGCGAAAGTTCTTTGAAACTTGACGGAGAAGATTATTTGGTATTTAAAAATGGTGATTTAGCGGACTTGGAAGCTTTAGCAGCAGAAGATGTTCTTTATTTCTGGGAAGCTACAAGCGGAGAATATGTACTGGATGCTTATGACTATAAGATTGAAGGTACATTGGATTCTGTTGATTCAGACAACAACAATTACTGGGATTATACACTTGTAGTTGATGGCAAGAGCATATCGGTTGGACCAGCATTTACTATGAGTACTGATGAAAATGAAACAATTGATACTTTAGCTATAGATCCTAAAAATGAAGTTTGGACAGCAGATGATGACAGACTTTCAGATTTGGAAGACATGGTTGGTGAATATGTAACAGTATACATCGGCAAATTCTATGAAGAAACTGAAGGATGGAACTATGGACGCCATATTACTACAGGAATTGATACTGGAGAAGATGATTATTATGTAGTAACAGAAGAACCATGGTCATCAAGAACTGCAGGCTATAAATACTATGTAGAACTTATCAACCAGTTTGGTGATGATATAACATATGAATTCTCTGAAGATGAAACTGAATTTAACGGTGATGAATTAGACTTGTCTGTAAGCGCAACTATGAATGATGTAACTGATATGTTACCTCAAGGAACTTTAGTTGATGTGGAATTCAACAGTGATGGAACAATCTCAGCAATTGACGTAATAGAAGCAATTGACAATGCAGGAGATTTTGATTACAGAGATATTGATGATGATTATGACAGAATTACTATTGAAGGCAAAATATACTATGTAAGTGATACAACAGTATTCTTCGGTGTTGCCGTTGATGACTTGGATACAATGAATTTCGAAGATGCTGATGCGTATACTTGGGCAGATATAGCTGATATTAATTCAGGATTATTTAAAGCTGTTACAAGCAGTGATGATAACGAATTAGAAGTTATGGTATTCTACTATGAAGATTCGGAAGGTTTTGCATTAGGTAAAAATGATTATGGGTATGTATTGAAACGTGAAATCAGAAGCGACGGATTGTGGGTATTCATGGCTGTAGAAAATGAAGTTGTAGAATACTTTGCAGGAGACTTGACTAAATCAACACAAAACAGTCTGCAAGAAAAAGTTCTTGTTAACTTTACTGCAAGTGGAGAAGATTTAGATGATGCAGAAGTTATCAGCAGAACAAAATTCTATGCTGAGTCAGATGAAATGACAGACAATATGTTTATTGTTGCTCCAACTGTTGAAGTTACAACTGGTTCAGGCATAAAAGTAGCTAAAATTGTGAACAATGATATCAAATTAGATGATGTTGTTATTGCTAAATGGAACAGTGTTGATGAAAAACTTGAAAGTATAGCAGAAGGATATACTGCTGATGACTTTAGATTTGCATTCGACAAGTTCGAAATAGTAAGCGGCGGAGTTGACACTAAGAACGGTATTATTGAAGTAATGGCAGTGGGAACTGATGAAGACGAAGATATGACGTGGTTCGTAGATGTTGACAAATATGGCAATGAATCATTCTACTATGATGTAGATACATCTCACAGAAATCTTGAAAATAAGATTCTTTCACTTGTAGATTTAACTGACGGAGATATGATTCACATCTATGATGTACCTGAAGAAACAGTTACTGAATATATCTCAGTATACGACAGATAAAAAATAATAAAAAACCTGCCGATGAAAATCGGCAGATTTTTTTAAAATCTATGTAAGTTAGCACTTACAAAGATAAAAATATGAGGTGATTATTTTGATAAAAAAAATAGGATTTTTACTTACAGCTATGATTATATTGACATTCGGCATAACTTATGCTGAAGAGCAAGCTCAAAATAAAACGTACAATCTTTCTATGGAGGAAGCAGTAGAGCTTGGTCTTCAAAGCAATAAAACCATAGAAATTGCTCAGTTGGATATTGAAAAAAATCAGGTTATTTCTAAAAAAGCTTCTTCACTGTGGTCAAAGGCTCCTGAAAATTCGATGATTGAGACAAAACTTTTATCAGATGGATATTATAAAAGACAATCTGAGATGGCAGTTAAACTGTCTAGAAAAAGCAAAGAATTAATAGAACAAAAAATAGAGTTGGGAATTAAGAACAGCTATTATGATATCAGCAGAAGTATAAAAGATGTTGAAGTAAAAGAAGAAAACGTCTTGCGCGTAATGGAGCAACAAAGAATATCAGAAGCAAAACTTAAAATTGGTACTGGCATAAAACAGGAAGTTTTAACAGCTCAAGCAGCTGTAGAAGAAGCTAATCTGGCATTGGCAAATGCCAAGGATGATTTGACATACAAGAAAATGGAATTTAATAAGCTCTTAGGGCTTACATCTGATGCAACAGTAAATTTGACTGATGATGTAATAAACAATATAAGATTGCAGGCAACAGAAAACATTGATTTAACCACCAAGGTTTCAGAGGCACAAAAAAACAGAATAGAAGTAATAAAAGCACAGGAAAATGAGGAAGTTTCCAAACTTTATTTTGATATAGTGTCAAGTTACAGTGCAGAAAACACATATGATTACAGGGCAGCAAATTACGAAAAAGAAAAAGCCATCAATGAATTAAATGATGAAATGCAGAATGTGAAACTAAGTGTTAATAATGCTTTCTTAAATATGCAGAAAGCTGCCAGGGCTGTAGGTGTTTATGAAAAAAACATAGTGAGTCTCAAAGAAGCTTACAGGTTGGCACAGCTTTCTTATGAAGCAGGAGTGGGAATTCAAATGGATATGTTGAATGCACAAAATATGCTTTACAACGCAGAAATGTCATATGTTCAGTCTTTGCACAACTATAATTTGGCAAGTCTTAAATTTACAGCATCCTACGGTATCGGTTATTAGAGGGGGATGTTTATGAAAGAAGAAGATACAAGAGAAAGAATTTTAAATGCAGCAAGAGAAGTGTTTTCTAAAAAAGGATATGCAGGTTCTACCACAAAAGAAATTTCTCTTGTTGCTGAAGTTGCTGAGATTACATTGTTCAGGCATTTCGAAACAAAGAACAATTTGTTTTGTGAGACCATATCAAAGTTTATTGTAAAACCAATGTTAAACTTTAACTCATTACAAATAAATTCAGAGCAGGTTATTCAGAGAATCATTGAAGAAAGAACATATACATTGAGAAAAAACAAGGACTTGTTCATTTGTACAATATATGAAGCCCAATATAATGAAGAAATAAAAGAAATGCTTAAAAGCATATTTTCAAAAGTCTTTTATGAACTTATGAATTTTATGAAAGACGGGTGCGAGAAGCCATGTGAAAAATCAATTGAATATATGGCACAAATTATACTGTTAAATATTGTTGGCTTAATTATATTTGAATCTTTAACAGGCAGCGATACATTTAAAGATGCAAACAAGTTATATGAAACTATTAAAGCATTAGTATAGTAAGATTGGAGAGATATATGAATAAAAAAAAGATTATTTTAATGGTTATATTTTCAGCAGCTATCTTGGCAGCAGTTGTTAAAAACTTCAATTCAGCTCCAAACAGCAAAGAAAGTGCTGCAAAAGAATCAGAGCTTGGTATTCCCATAGAACTTGAAACTGTTGTCAAAGGCAATCTGACAGAGACCATAAACTATGTGGGCACAATTGAACCTAAAAGTTCTACAACAATATCACCTACTATAGCAGGACAGATAGTTCAAGTCTATATTGAAGAAGGAAGTATCGTCAAATATGGAGATATATTGATAAAAATTGATGACAGTCAGCTTAGGGCAAGTCTTGAAACAGCGCAAAAAAAATATGAAACTTTAAATACAAACTATAATTATCTGGTGAATGAAATCAATGATTTTTATGAAACAAATCCACTTATTAAACAGTTAGAAACAGCTAAATCAAATTATGAATTCTTGATAAGCGAAAAAGATAATTACAAAAGTTTGTATGAAGAAGGGGCAATCCCTAAAACAACATATGACAAATTAGAGCAAGAGACAAATAATGCGTACTTCAAATTAGAAGAGTTAAAAGCGACCATTCAAAATTCTTATGATAAATTAGTTCATGAAAAAGACATGGCAGCAAAACAAACGGAAGAATTAAATTCATCAATAAATGAACTTAAAGTGAAAATAGATGACACAATTATTAAGTCGCCAATAAGCGGGGTTGTTAAAATGCTCGAAGGGGATGTGGGTGATTTAGCCGTTATTGGTAAACCTTTAGTTGCCATTGATGACAATAAACAATTGATTGTAAAAGTCAATGTATCTGAACGTGATATAAACAGAATATCTGTTGGCAGCAATGCTTTATTAAAAATAAACGGTCTTGAAAATGAAATAAATACAGCAGTCAGCAAAATTGTTCCAAATGTTAATCCCAGCACCAGAATAGGTTTAATAGAATTAGGTCCTATACAAAATGAAAAATCAGCCATGATTTTTTCGGGCAACAGCGCAGAAGTTGAAGTTATTGTAAGTGAAGCAATAGATAAACTAATTATCCCGAAGAACTCCATAAAAAATTTGAATGGTAAGGATATGGTTTATTTGTTTGAGGGGGCATTGGTTAAAGAAACTGAAATAAAAACTGGCATAACTGTAGGAGTGAGTACTGAAGTAATAAGTGGGTTGAAAGAAGGAGATAAAATAGCAACCACAAATTTATCCAAGCTGTATGAAAATGCAGAGGTGTATGTTTTTAAAGGAGAAGAATAATGAATATAGGCAAATTTTCAATTAAAAACAAATACTTCATATTATCTGTCGCTATAGCAATAGTAATTTTGGGGATATATTCAAGAATATCATTAAAAACGCAAATGTCTCCGGATACTAACGCTCCTACAGTTACCGTAATCACCCAGTATCCAGGTGCG
>VSSQ01000744.1_pt2 | contig 14442 bp, 9 predicted proteins | sample 4763081 | NCBI WGS metagenome assembly VSSQ01 (sample SAMN12137344, study PRJNA551015) | bioreactor metagenome | isolation source: SDC9 anaerobic chlorinated ethene degrading culture | place: USA: Knoxville, Tennesee | collected 2015-01-01
GTTGCTTCGAAAACTAATGAATCCGGCACAACCCCTCGTCCCTCGCCCCTTTTAAGCGTCCCTCGTCCCTCCTTCAGGCATTTAGCTCCACAATCTTCAGAATCACCTCGGTTGCTTTTTCCATGGATTCGAGCGGGACAAATTCAAACTTGCCGTGGAAGTTATGACCACCTGCAAAGATGTTGGGACAAAGCAGGCCCATATAACTGAGGCGGGATCCGTCGGTGCCACCGCGGATGGGCTTGATTTTGGGTTTTACCCCCACGGCCTCCATCGCCAGGCGGGCGGTTTCCACAATATGATACTCAGGTTCCACCTTTTCGCGCATATTGTAGTACTGATCCTTCATTTCAAGGGTGAAGCAACCTGCTCCGTAACGCTGGTTCATAAAGTCAGCGCATTGCTTCATGGTTACCTTGCGCTGCTCAAACAGGGCCCTGTCATGATCGCGGATAATGTACTGGATCATGGACTTCTCCACCGATCCTTCCATTTTCATCAGGTGGAAGAAGCCCTCGTAATCCTGCGTAAACTCAGGCCGGTCGAAAACGGGAAGCAAAGCATTGAATTCCGCAGCCATCAGCAGGGCATTCTGCATTTTACCTTTGGCATATCCCGGATGGATATTCCGACCCTGGATGGAAATTTTTGCATAAGCGGCGTTGAAGTTCTCAAACTCCAGTTCCCCGATTTCACCTCCGTCAAGTGTATAGGCCCAGTTGGCAGCAAACTTCTTTACATCAAAATGATCCACACCGCGTCCTATTTCCTCATCAGGCGTAAAACCGATTTTTACGGGCCCATGCTTTATTTCGGGATGATTCACCAGGTACTCCACCGCGGTCATGATTTCCGCGATTCCGGCTTTGTCGTCGGCACCCAACAGGGTAGTCCCGTCGGTCACAATCAGCGTTTGCCCGGCATATTGCTTCATCTCGGGAAAATCAGCGGGAGAGAGCACAATGCCCAGCCCGCTGTTGAGGACGATATCCTTCCCGTCCCAGTTTTCTATAATGCCGGGTTTGATGTTATCACCAGGCATGTCGGGACTGGTATCCACGTGGGCGATAAAACCAATGGCAGGGCCTGTTTTGCCGTTATTGGCAGGCAGGGTGGCCATCACGTAGCCATTTTCATCCATGGAAACATCCTCCAGGCCGAATGATTTAAGCTCGTCATGCAAAATTCTGAGTAAAACCAGTTGTTTGGCGGTACTCGGGCAGCTTGACGAGTTGTCATCGCTCTGGGTATCGACGCCTACATACCGCAGGAAGCGTTCTTTTATAACTTCTTTCATAGTAAAGTTTATATTTCATTAAAATTAACAAATTGGCAGGGAATGCAGGATGAAATGCATTCCGTCGGGCCTTCACCGCCACTCACTTTCCGGATTATGCTTCTGTCTCCGGTTTGGCCCTGAGCGACTCCCAGACCACATAACCGCAGATCACGGCAAACATAAGCAGGGCAAGGGCTTCCGCAGCATTTGATTCAAACCATTCAGCATTCACATAATTGATGCCTCCGAATTTTAGCATGGCGCTTACCACGCCCATCAGTGCACCGCCGGCGATAAATCCGGAGGCGATGAGGGTACCGCGTTCCTTGCGCGCCTGATTGAGTTTTGCGTCCTTCGAACGGGTAGTCACAACCCAGGCGATGATGCCGCCCACCAGCAGGGGTGTATTGAGTTCGAGCGGGATAAACATTCCAAGGGCAAAGGCCAGGGCCGGAACGCCGATCATGGTAAGGATCAGCGAAAGGAAAGCGCCGGCCGCATAAAGCATCCAGGGTGCTGCCTTACCCGACATCATCGGCTCGATTACGGCGGCCATGGCATTGGCCTGGGGGGCAACCAGCGCATTTTCACCGGTAAAGCCGTAGGTTTCGTTCAAAATCATAATAACACCGCCAACGGTAGCCGCCGACACCAGGGTTCCCATAAACTTCCAGCTCTGCTGTTTGTAGGGCGATGAGCCAAGCCAGTAACCGATTTTCAGGTCGGTGATAAAGCCCCCGGCCATGGAAAGCGCCGTACAAACAACCCCTCCGATGATCAGCGCAGCCACCATACCGGCGGTTCCCGACAAGCCGGCCCAGACAAGCACCAGCGAGGTGATGATCAGCGTCATCAGCGTCATGCCCGAAACCGGGTTGGTTCCCACAATGGCAATGGCATTGGCTGCAACGGTGGTAAACAAAAAGGCAATCACCATCACGATAGCAAGGGCGATCAGCGCCTGTGTGAGGTTATTGACCACTCCGAACATAAAAAAGACAAATATTACCAAGGTGGTGAGCAGAATACCGCCGAGAATGATTTTCATCGGCAGGTCGCGCTGGGTGCGTTTATTGTTGGCGCTTACAGCCTGTTTGCCCGACAGTTCCTTCACCGCGAGTCCGAAAGCACTTTTAATAATCCCGCTGGAGCGGATAATGCCGATGATGCCGGCCATGGCAATCCCGCCTATGCCTATATGCCTGACGTAATTGCGGAATATCTCTTCGGGCGACATCTGGCTGATCAGCGCGGTGACATTGGCGCCTACGGCCAGGGTTTGACCCTCGGCAAAATGCGAAATCACCGGGATAATCACATACCATCCCACAAAAGACCCGGCGGTGATGATGGCGGCATACTTCAGTCCGATGATGTAGCCAAGGCCCATAACGGCGGCTCCTACATTCATTTTAAATACAATCTTGAACTTATCCGCGATCATCTCGCCGGCCGGAATCACGCGGGTGGTAAACACTTCGCTCCACCATCCGAAGGTGGCAATGATAAAATCGTAGATTCCGCCGATCAGCCCCGCAACAAGCAGCAGCCGGGCCTGGCTTCCCCCCTTTTCGCCCGAAACAAGCACCTCGGTGGTGGCGGTAGCTTCCGGAAAGGGATACTTGCCATGCATATCCGAAACAAAATATTTACGGAAAGGGATCAGGAACAGAATTCCCAGGAATCCGCCAAGCAGCGATGAGAGAAATACCTGGTAAAAGTGGGCTTCCAGATTAAGGATATATAGCGCCGGCAGCGTAAAGATGGCACCGGCAACAATTACGCCCGAACTGGCGCCTATCGACTGGATAATCACATTTTCGCCCAGCGCATTTTTCCTTTTGGATGCGGCGGATAAACCCACCGCAATAATGGCAATGGGGATTGCTGCTTCGAACACCTGCCCGATTTTCAGCCCCAGGTAAGCGGCAGCGGCCGAAAAGATCACGGCCATCAGCAGGCCAAGCAATACCGAACGCAGGTTTACTTCAGGGTAGACCTTCTGAGGAGACATCACCGGTTTGTACTCTTCGCCCGGCTTTAATTCGCTGTAGGCATTTTCAGGTAATCCTTTGATTTCTGCTTTGTGCTCGTCCATATCCGATAGTTTACAGGTTTGCTGAAAGAATAAGTCGCAAATTTAAGGATTTCGGTTTGTGAAATCATTATTCAGATAACAGAAACCGTTTCCGGTTCCAGAACATTTTCTCCGGTGCAATTCGTCAGATAATGAATCCGGCTCACAACGTTTTGTCACGGATACTTTATCTCAATATTTTGTTGAAAATTTTTAATGAGTTGATTTACAGCGGATTATGAAAACTTGCTTAGTGATAGCAAATTATTCATAATCAATTCATTGCTGCCTGCCCCGCCACTTTTGCGGGAGCTTTGCAGCTTGTCCCGCTATGGCGGGGTCCTTGCGCGATTCTTAAATTTACGGACTATTATTATCTGAAATGAAATATAAACTCTGGTTCCGTTAACACATGTGAATTGCTCAGCAACCGGAAATGTGATGCGGTAAACACGCTGAATGGATATTTCGCATGAACAAAATATAAAAATGATTTAAGAATTAAATATATTTTACATGCATAAAATTCACCTGAAAACTTTATATATTTGCCGGAAGCTGTAAATGATGCAATTTTATGGTATCAGCAACGGATTAACAATTTATAATTACTTAATACATATCTATTTATGAAAAGAATTCTTTTAACCTTTCTGGTATTAGCGTTTGCAATGATCTCATGCAAAAAAGATGATAAAGACCCTGTCGAAAAAGGAGACCTGAATGTTATCGTAACCATCAACGGGTATCAGTTATCAGCAGGCGCAGAGATCTATACAAATCCTGCATCAAAACAGGGTGTTACCGATGAATTTGGCTCGGTGCTTCTTACCGGACTCGATGCAGGGAGTTACGAGGTTTATGCAAGCCTGGAGAATGTCGGCTCGGGAAAATCCGTAGTGAAAATAAAAGCCGATGAACTTGCTGAAATAAGAATCAATATAATCGCGGGGATTTATGTCGGACTGGCCCCGAGTATAAATATTATTCTGCCCGGTGTGCCCGCAGAATTCATGCAGGGCGAAGCAATCACCTTTAGTGCCGTGATTGAGGATGATAAAACGCCTCACGCAGAAATCGATGTAAAATGGGAAAGTAATCTGGATGGCATCCTCAATTCCGATTCCCCGGATGAGAATGGGAATGTCTCATTCTCAACAGCTTCACTTTCGAGGGGGCTGCACAAGATTACCCTTACCGCAACGGATTCGGAAGGTTATACTTCAACCGCAACAGTAAACGTCAGCACCCTGGCTCCGGGAGCTGTCACCCTGCTGCAACCCGTTAAAAATGAAGGAACGGTTATACTTACTTGGACTGAATATCAGCAATCTGATTTTCTGAAATATGAAGTGTACCGGTCACAAAGCAATTATTCGGGCGAAAATTTCGAACTTATCAGTACCCTGACGGACAAAAACCAGACAACCTTCACTGACCTGACCCCTCCCCTTGAATTTCAGGTAAGGTACTATGTCAGGGTAACCAATACGGATGACAACTCAAGAAACAGCAATATTGAGGTGGTGGATTCACCCAGTGGATACATATTCAACTTTCAGGCTTCCGATATGCTGAAGCACCCGACACAACCATACATATACCTTGTAAACCAGGGTGGGCAGAAACTCATAAAATTCGATTATATCAATATGCAGGTGGTTACGGAGACCACCCTGCAGGGAAACATCGGATATTGCGATATCGGAGACAACGGATTCGGCGTGGAAATTTATGCCCCCAGCAGTGATGGCTGGATTTATGTCTACAGTGCCGATGATCTAAGACAGACCACATCCATCAGTACCGGACTTTCAACAAAAAGTGTTGTGATCAACGGACTGGGCCATGTAATTGCCTCTGTTTTACCCTCTCCGTGGTGGGAACAACCCGTCAGGACCTACATGAGAAGTACCGGCATCAATATTGACGGGAATGGCGATTTTGATGGGGACCGCTTAAGAATGATCCCGGGTAAAAATGAAATAATATCCATATCCACCAGCGTCAGCCCGATTGACATGGAATATTTTAAACTGACGGACAACGGCATGTTTGAAATGCATCAGGATGATCCCTACCATGGAGATTACCCCCTGAATCCGAATATTTTCAGGATTTCGCCAAGCGGGGAATATTCCATTACATCAAATTCGGGTGCTGTGTATTATGCAAACAGTTCGATGGAGTATAAAGGACAGCTTCAGCACGGAACGCTGAAGTTTTCGGATTTTGCCTTCAGTGATGACGGTTCCGTGATTTATGCCGCCACCAGCAACCGTAAATCAATCCAGATCGGGTACTATCCTTCATTGATACGAGACAATGAAATCCTGACCCGCGGGTTTCCGGTTTTTATCCTCAGAGACGGGAATAAGATCATCTCACTGAGTAAATCGAACGAAAACGCTGTCAATACGGGCATCGAAATTATCAGTCTGCCGTAGCTCTGACGTCTTTAGAAAAGTCGGGGTGCTTCTCTTCAGGATATATCCTGTGAAACAGCACATGCTGATCTGTGCTGATGATTGCAGCATCCTGAAATGGTACCCGGAAAGTTTTCCTGGCTGATCTAAAATTCAGGATCATTGCTATTATTTTGCCATATACCTGCTGGTAATGACAATCTCGGCCTTGTCCGGTTGATCAGGTTATTCGTTTAAGGTTATCCCTGTTTTCCGCCATCCCGAATGTCTTCAGGACGTACAAAATCCAATAATTATATTGAAAAAACAATCATTATGGGTCAAAGACTAATCCCTCAAAATGTATCTCTTTAAGTTTTTGTAAAATAAGCATTTACACGGAGCTCGCCGGGGCATCACGGATTAACGCAAAGAAACACATAACCCTCTGTGAAACTCTGTGACTTCTCTGTGAATCTCTGTGTAACTATTCTATAAATTACACTTCGGATTACAAAGTACATCTTAGCTACTGCATATCAAATAACGAAATACCCGTTGATTGCCTTTGTCTTTCAAAATAAAACCATTCATCCGCTTTAATATCAGGATTTTTCCTAATTTTGCCCCTCTTTTGGGAATAGCCTGTAATTACTTTTAAATTAATGAAGAAATATCCTGAATACAAGCAACTTAACCTCACCTCCATCAGCAAGGAAGTGCTGAGCAGGTGGGAAGAAGAAAATGTGTTTAAGCAAAGCCTGGAAATCCGCAAAGAGAGCCGTCCGTACATTTTTTACGAAGGACCGCCCTCTGCCAACGGAACTCCCGGCATTCACCATGTGATGGCCCGTGCCATTAAGGATATTTTCTGCCGTTACAAAACCATGAAGGGTTTCCTGGTGAACCGCAAAGCCGGCTGGGACACCCACGGGCTGCCCATCGAGATTGCCGTTGAAAAAACCCTGGGCATCACCAAGGAAGATATCGGGAAAAAGATTTCGGTTGACGAATACAACAAAGCCTGCCGCAAGGAGGTGATGAAGTACAAGGATATGTGGGACGACCTTACCCGCCGCATCGGCTATTGGGTGGACCTGGATCATCCGTACATCACCTTCGACAACAAGTATATTGAATCGGTATGGTACCTGCTTTCGAAGCTTTATGAAAAAGGCCTGCTTTACAAGGGCTATACCATACAGCCATTCTCCCCGGCCGCAGGTACAGGCCTCAGCACCCACGAGCTGAACCAGCCCGGCTGCTACCGCAACGTGAAAGACAACACGGTAGTGGCTCAGTTCAAAGTAATCAGCAACGCCCGGTCAGAAAAGCTGTTCAGCGATATTCACGGGGAGCTCTTCTTCCTGGCATGGACCACCACCCCCTGGACCCTGCCCAGCAATACCGCCCTTGCCGTCGGCAAAGACATTGAGTACCTGAAGGTGAAAACCTTCAATCCCTATACCGGCCTGCCGATCACGGTAATCCTTGCAAAAGACCTTTTCGGGAAATACTTCCCCGAAAAAAATGCGGAACTGAAGCTGGCAGATTATGAAGCCGGGCAAAAAGCCATCCCGTTTGAAGTCTGCGGCAGCCACAAAGGCAGTGAGCTTGAGGGCATCCGCTATGAGCAGCTGCTTCCTTATGCCCAGCCTGCCGAAGGCGATGCCTTCCGCGTAGTTACCGGCGATTTCGTTACCACCGAGGACGGTACCGGTATCGTGCACATTGCACCCAGCTTTGGCGCCGATGACTTTAAAGTGGGCAAACAAAACGGAATCGGAGCGCTTACGCTGGTCGACCGTCAGGGCCGTTTTACGGAAGAGATGGGCGAATTTGCAGGTCGTTACGTCAAGGCTGAATACGCGCCCGATTACGATCCCGCCAAAGAAGACAACGTTGATATCGACATCATCGTCAAGCTGAAAAAAGAAAACCGGGCTTTCAAAACGGAAAAATACGAGCACTCTTATCCGCATTGCTGGAGGACGGACAAGCCCATCCTCTATTACCCGCTCGACAGCTGGTTTATCCGCACCACCGCTTACCGCGACGAGATGCTATCGCTGAACAAAACCATTAACTGGAAGCCTGAGGCTACCGGCACCGGCCGCTTTGGCAACTGGCTCGAAAATCTGGTTGACTGGAACCTCAGCCGTTCGCGCTACTGGGGAACGCCACTGCCCATCTGGGTGAGTGAAGACAAAACGGAAGAGCGCTGCATTGCATCGGTGGCACAACTCAAGGCGGAGATAGAGAAATCGGTGGCTGCCGGATTTATGAAGGAAAACCCGCTGTCAGCCTATATTCCCGGCGACAACTCGGAAGAAAACTACAACACCTTCGACCTGCACCGGCCTTATGCCGACGACATCGTGCTGGTTTCTCCATCAGGAAAGCCCATGCACCGCGAAACCGACCTGATTGATGTATGGTTCGATTCCGGCGCCATGCCATTCGCGCAGTTTCACTATCCTTTCGAAAACAAGGAAACCCTCGACCGTTATTTCCCGGCCGATTTTATCGCGGAAGGCGTTGACCAGACCCGCGGATGGTTCTTTACCCTCCACGCCATTGCAACCATGGTATTCGATTCGGTATCGTTCAAAACGGTGGTTTCAAACGGACTGGTGCTCGACAAAAGCGGAAACAAGATGTCGAAACGCCTGGGCAATGCCATCGATCCCTTCGACACCATCGAGAAATACGGCCCCGATGCCACCCGCTGGTACATGATCACCAATGCCCAGCCCTGGGACAACCTGAAATTCGACCTGGAAGGCGTGGCCGAAGTTCAGCGGAAATTCTTCGGAACGCTTTACAACACCTACAGCTTCTTTGCGCTCTATGCCAACATCGACGGCTTTACCTATGCCGAGCCGGAAGTTGAGCTGCACGAACGCCCCGAAATTGACCGCTGGATACTGTCGGAACTGAACAGCCTGATCAGCGCCGTTGACGGATACTACGACGACTACGAGCCGACCAAGGCCGGACGCGCCATTGCCGATTTTGTGGATGAGCACCTCAGCAACTGGTATGTAAGGCTTTCGCGTCGCCGTTTCTGGAAAGGCGAGTACTCGACCGACAAGATTTCGGCATACCAGACGCTGTATAAGTGCCTCGAAACCGTGGCAATACTATCGGCACCCATTGCACCTTTCTTCAGCGAGCGGCTGTTTACCGACCTTAACAGCATCACCGGGCGGAACCGGGCCACTTCGGTTCATCTGGCTGACTTCAGCACTGCCGACCACAGCCAGATCGACAAGGGACTGGAAGAGCGCATGCAGCTGGCCCAGCGCATCTCGAGCATGGTGCTCTCGCTCCGGAAGCAGCACCGCATCAGGGTCCGTCAGCCACTCAGCCGGATTATGATCCCCGTGAGCGGCGCGCATCAGCAAGCGCAGATCGACGCCGTGAAAAACCTGATCCTTTCCGAAGTTAACATCAAGGATATAGAATACATCTCCGGAAGCGGCATCCTGGTAAAGAAAATAAAGCCCAACTTCAAGGCGCTGGGACCCCGTTACGGCAAACTGATGAAACAGATTGCCGCGGCGCTTTCCGTTGCCGGACAGGATGAAATCAATGCCTATGAAACGCATCAGGCCCTGACCCTGAGCATTGAAGGTGAACAGGTCAGCCTGATTGCCGGAGATGCCGATGTAATCACCGAGGATATTCCCGGATGGGTGGTGGCCACCGAAGGCAATTTAACCGTGGCCCTCGACGTTACCATCACAGATCAGCTCAGGGACGAAGGATTGGCCCGTGAACTGGTCAACCGCATCCAGAATATCCGCAAGGAAAAAGACTTCGAGGTAACCGATAAAATCAGGCTCGAAATCGAGAAAAACAACGGGCTTGCCACAGCCCTGAGTAATAATTATTCGTATATTTGTTCAGAGACCCTGGCGGACTCACTTGTACATGTTGTTTCGATTGACAAAGAGAAACGCATTGTTGTTGAACTCGCCGACGACCTGCAGGCAGCAATCAGCGTGGAACGCATCAGCTGAAAGGCAGACAACAGGACTTTGAACCAAAAACCACCAAGGCCATGAAAAAGCAAGAAACACAGGATGAAAATGTAAAGAACCGTTATTCGGACGAAGAACTGGAGGAATTCCGCCAGATCATCCTGGCTAAACTGGAAAAAGCCCGCAAGGACCTCAAAATGCTGACCGAAGCTTTTGCCAACAGCAATGAGCATGATATCAGCGATACCTCTCCTACCTTCAAGGTACTTGAAGAAGGTTACCAGGTGAATTCAAAGGAAGAAAACAGCAAGCTGGCTGCCCGTCAGGATAAGTTTATCAAGGCGCTCGAAAACGCGCTGATCCGCATCGAGAACAAAACCTACGGCATCTGCAGGGTCACCGGTAAGCTGATCTCGAAGGAACGCCTGCGCATTGTTCCGCATGCCACCCTGAGCATCGAAGCCAAACTGAACCAGCCAAAGTAAGTTGCACAATTCATGTTTTCCGGCATTTTAAGCTGTAAAATGACCTGTCCGGGACCCTTGTGCCGGAAAAGGCCGGTTGCTATTCTATCTGCATGCAAAACCGTTAAGCCTTGAAAAAACCGCTGACCATCGTAGGAATCATCCTGCTTATCGACCAGTCTGTAAAATTCTGGATAAAAACCAACATGAGCCTTGGCCAGGAGTATAAAGTCTTGGGAGATTGGTTTATTATCCATTTTACCGAAAACCCCGGCATGGCTTTCGGTCTGGAATTTGCCGGCGAATACGGCAAACTGGCCCTGAGCATCTTCCGGATTATCGCCATTATCGGCATCTTCTATTACCTTTGGAAAATCACCCGCAAGGAGGTCCACACCGGATTGCTGGTCAGCCTGTCGCTGGTGCTGGCCGGCGCCATGGGCAATATGATTGACAGCGCATTCTACGGCATGCTGTTCAGCAGCAGCAATTACTTTGAAGTAGCACGCTTTTTGCCTGCCGAAGGCGGATACGCCACATTCCTGCACGGTAAGGTGGTGGATATGCTTTATTTTCCCATTGTTCAGGGATATTATCCATCCTGGATCCCATGGCTGGGCGGCAACGAGTTTGTTTTCTTCAGGCCGGTGTTCAATATTGCCGACTCATCCATCACCATCGGCGTGCTGCTGTTGATTATCTTTCAGAACAAATTCTTCCATACCGCTGAAAAATCCGAAACGGCAGCGGTGGAAGTAAGTGCTGAGAATGCTGAGATTCAGCCGGAGTCTGTGATGCATCCGGAAACGGACCTGAATAACTAAGCCCGATACCCTTCAGCATAATCGCTTGCAGGATTCCTGAAAGCGTCTCCATTCATTCTGAAACAGCTCCCGGATTTTGATTTAGCTTACATCCACCGCTTCCGCTTGAAGAGGAAAATCATTGAGCCTGCCAGCAACACCATAAAAAACATCAGCAGCCAGAAAGAATTGGGATCATCCTGAAAGGGCAGCCCCACATTCATGCCATAGAGGCTGGCGATAAACGTCAGGGGCAGCAATATGGATGAGATCAGCGTGAGCACCTTCATAATTTCGTTGGTGCGGTTGGTCTGCAGCGAATCAAAGGTCTTCGACAGCCCTTCCACGATCTCCTGGTAGTCTTCCGTCATATCCCACATCTTCTGGTAATAATCGAGGATATTGCCCCAGTAATCTTCCATATCTTCGGCAAATCCGGCGATATCGCCCGATTCAAACTTGTGGAACAACCTCAGCTGTGGCTTGAACACCGTGTTTACCAGGATAATGTTTTTCCGGGTGAGCGAGATCCGCTCGATGGTGCGTTCGGCTTTTTTGTTGAAAAGGTCCCGGTTGATCAGCTCCACTTCCACCCCCAGCTTGCTCAGCAGAGAGAGCGACTCCAGCATCAGGTGTTCGAGGATTTTGTAGAGCAGCGCATCACTGGTACCCACCTGCCGCACCTGGTAGGTATCGTCGGGTTCGCGTCCGCTGTTGAAGAGGTTTTTCACCACCCAGTGCGACTTGCCAATGGTAATGATGTAATCCTTTCCCCAGAAAATTTTCACCTCCTTTACCTTCAGAAAACGGTTCCAGCGGTCGAAATAGGGAAAGTGAAGAATCAGGAAGTAATAATCGTCGTAAATGTCGATTTTGGGCCGCTGATTGGTCTTGCTGCGGCAATCCTCGATATCGAGGGGATGAAAGTGGAAATTGTCCTTCAGGAACTGCAGGTCCTGGTCGGAAGGGTCAAGTATATGGTGCCACTTAACGGTCCCTGTTGTGATGGTTTCAATCATAAGCCCTCCCGCTTTGATATCAATAATAAGGATTCTACATTCCCGGTGGATTTGAGGAGGCAAAAGTAAGGAAATTTCATTGATTCCAGTGAAGTTTACCCGGATTTTCAGCAAGCGTTCCCAACGATACCAATTGAGTATGATGATGTCGGCATATACCGGAAAATCAATAATTTTGACAAACCAAAAACAGGTCTTACGGTTTTCAGTATTAAATATAACTAAAAGCCTTCCAAATGGACAAAGAGAAAAAAGAAGGCCGCTACCAGCGCCTCTATACCCAGATAGAACAACTGCTTCAGAAAAGCCCGGACCAGACGGCGGCCATGGCGACCATTGCCGCGGTATTGTATCACAAGATGGAATACTTTTTCTGGTGCGGGTTTTACCGGGTGGACGGACAGCGGTTGATTGTGGGCCCATACCAGGGTCCGGCGGCCTGCCAGGTGCTGGAGGGCAAAGGGGTATGCCTGGCTGCCGTGGAGCAGAAGCAGACGCTGGTGGTGCCCGATGTGCATCAGTTTCCCGGGCATATTGCCTGCGACTCCCGCTCGCAAAGCGAAATCGTTGTGCCGGTAAGGGATGCCGGCGGCAGGATCACCGCCGTGCTGGATGTCGACAGCAAAGAGCTGAACTCCTTTGATGAAACCGACGCCAAACATCTTGAGCAGATTATTACGCTGCTGAGCCGGTTTTAATTAACACCTGATGTTTCGGGCCTGCAATTGAATATTATACACTTCCAAATCTCAAAGTATAAGAATGGTCAGGCTGGCCCATTCCGTTTGTGGCATGCCTGAAATCAAACGAATAAAGAGTTACGTTCTATCATATACCGGAAGTTGAATCCCTTCAGCTTTTCGAAGTCAGCTAACCTTCGCTCATTACCCTGACTTCAGGATCATTCTCTGTTTTCTGTACTTTTTGCATGATCAGAAAGTACAGAAAGATCCAGGCATGCAAAAAAATATTCTTTGTGTTTTTGTGCTTTTGTGGCATCTTTCTTAAGGTAAAGTCTCAAAGTAAATTTCAGCACATTTAATAACGAATTGGTTCTGTTTTCTCTGTTGGAAGTTTCTTTCAAATAAATTACCCCGGTTAATTACTAAACAAAGCGCGCCAATGGCTGTTTTTGTTAACAAACTTCGCTAACTTTACACCTGAAATCACCAAATCCGATCGTTATGACACTTGGCATTATCCTGGTTATCAATCCCAAGAACACCTCATCAAAAATCGCGGTTTACAGAGACTTAAAGCTTTGTTTCCTGAAGACCATCAAATACACCGACGAGCAGATTGCGGCCTGCGGGTCGATTCCCGGGCAGCTCGAGATGCGGAAAAATGCCATACTGCAGGAGTTGAAGGACAACGACATCAACATCAACAAGCTGAAAATCGTGATGGCCCGCGGGGGATTGATAAAACCCCTGAAATCAGGTGTTTACGAGGTGAATGACAAAATGCGCGAGGATCTGCTCAAAGGGGTGATGGGTATGCATGCCACCAACCTGGGGGGAATCATTGCCGCCGACATTGCCGCCATGACCAATGCCAGGGCATTTATTGCCGATCCGGTGGTGGTGGATGAACTCGACGACGTGGCCCGCATCTCCGGGCATCCTTTGTTTGAACGGAAATCCATATTCCACGCCCTCAACCAGAAAGTGGTCGCCCGCAAATATGCAAAATCCATCAACCGGAAATACGATGAACTGGGATTGCTGGTGGTACATGCCGGAGGGGGCGGTATTTCGGTAGGCGCCCATAAAAACGGACGCGTGGTGGACACCAACCAGGCCTTCGACGGCGACGGCCCCTTCTCCATTGAGCGCGCAGGAACCCTGCCGGCAGGCGACCTGGTGAAACTCTGCTTCTCGGGTAAATATTCCGAAAAGGAGGTTATGGAAATAATTACCGCCAAAGGCGGCTTGTACGGATACCTCGGCACCACAAGCCTTACCACCATCGAAAAGCGCATTGCCGAAGGCGACGAAAAAGCGGCTTTCATCATGTATGCCATGGCTTACCAGCTTGCCAAGGAGATCGGCGGCATGTGCACGGTGCTTGATGGTAAACCCGATGCCATCATTCTGTCGGGTGAGTTGTTCAACAACAGCAACTTTACCCGCGACCTCAGCCGCAAGATTGGAAAAATCGCCCCCATCGCGCTGTATCCCGATGAAAATGAAGTGGACGCCCTGGCCATGAATGCCATAGGTGTGATGAAAGGTGAAGTTGAAGTGCTGCAGTACAGCTGAAAAATAATGATTATCTTTATTGGAGAGAATTATTCTCCTCTGCGGTTATTTTTTTTAAACGCAAAGTGCGCGGAGAAGACGAAGAGAACGCGAAGAATTTCAATGGTATAATATTTCTCAGCGGCCCTCTGCGAAAATCCTCAGCGAC
>VSSQ01000863.1_pt1 | contig 14399 bp, 11 predicted proteins | sample 4763081 | NCBI WGS metagenome assembly VSSQ01 (sample SAMN12137344, study PRJNA551015) | bioreactor metagenome | isolation source: SDC9 anaerobic chlorinated ethene degrading culture | place: USA: Knoxville, Tennesee | collected 2015-01-01
TTCCCCTTTGGGTATGGTTTGAGTTATACGACTTTTGTATATTCGGATTTGCAGTTCAGTAAACAGAAAATCAGAGCGGATGAAAATTGTGTGGTTTCATGCACGATCAGAAATTCCGGAAGCAGAAGTGGTGACGAGGTTGTTCAATTGTATATCCGCGACGAACTTGCATCGGTGTCGCGTCCAATGATGGAACTGAAAGGTTTTCAGCGTGTAAATCTGCAAGCAGGAGAAAGTAAAAAAATTGAATTTGGGATTACGCCCGAAATGCTCAGCATGCTGAATGAGCAGATGCAGCGCGTGGTTGAGCCCGGAACCTTTCGGATAATGATTGGCGCTTCTGCAAACGATATACGGCTGAGAGGGATTATAGAAATATTGTAATTTGTGTGCCGTGCTCATTTTTGATTAAGTTCTCACGATTGTTTTGTCATGCAGCACAAAAAACATTATATCTGTGTTTTATGAAATAATATGATAGCTTCATCGAACTTTCAGAAATCATTTTTTTAAACAGTAAATTTATTTATGGATGTTCTTTGAATAGTAGTATATTTGTCTAAAATCAATGTTATGAAATCCATTGTTCTCACTGTGTTTTTGACTGTCCTATTATTGAATTGCTCTGCTCAGTTTCTGACTGACAGTTTGCTGCTTTATTATCCGATGAATGGCAGTTGTGTTGATATGAGTGGAAATAGCTTTGATGGAACAGCTAATGCTGATCTGACTGCAGATCACAATGGCAATTCCAATGCAGCGTATCATTTTAATGGGATCAATCAGTATATAAACTGGCCCTATTCGACCAAATTGCAGCCTCAGTTGCCGGTTTCATTTGCTTATTGGGTGAAATTTGACAACATTGATTTTTCAACAGGAGGAATATTCAACACCAGTTACCTCGATGATAATTATGCCGGGTTTATAATGAGTTTGGGCCCGACAGATCAAATAAACCTATCATATGGCGACGCAAGTGGTGGCATTGGCCCATATAGCCGCAGAACATTATTAGGCAACTCCATTATTCAGAGCAACACATGGTATTTTGTAATCGGTATTATTCGTGGACCGACAGATATGACTTTGTATCTCAATTGTGAGAATGACGGTGGTACTTACAGTGGTACAGGTGGAAATGTTGGATATTTTACAACTTCTGGTAATCTGGGACGTGTTGATTCAGATATGTATGGCGACCCAAACTATCTGGGAGGGATATTGGATGAATTTCGTTTCTGGAACAGAGCCCTTGACTCAATTGATATAGACAATCTCTGCAAAATGACAGACATTGCTGACATACCTTTGGATAGAACCGGATTGTATCCCAATCCTGCAACTGATTTTCTTTACTTGCAGAATATACCTGATGATGCCGGACGATTGGATGTAGTCTCTCTGACGGGTGAAATTATTCAGTCATCAGAGGTTGAGAATTCCATATATATCGGAAATCTAAAATCCGGGTTGTATATTATCCAGTTGTATAATAAAGAAGGCTTCCTGGTTTCAACTAGCCGGTTTTTAAGGATGTAATTCTTTGCTTTTACCCTGTAATACTAATAGTCTGCAGCAATGATTTGTTGAGAATCTGCAATCCTTCAGGAATATCTCTCAATATCTGTTCATTTTTGAAATCGCTGAGAATGCGCACGGCATTTTCATTGCTCATTCCGCTGAGTTCCGCAAGATCTTTTCTTGATATATAATGAGGAATGACATCGCTTTTGAAAACGTCATTTGAAAGGTAAAGAATTACTTCTGCCATTCTGCCAATGGTCTGTTTCAGACTAAGGCAACTCATTTTGTGAAAAAGTATCTTATAGTTGTCGCACAGCCATTTTGCCATGCTCTTGTTGAATTTCGGATTGTCAACCATGAGCTTGATAACCTTTTCCTTTTCAACCAGAAAAACCGTGGAAGGAATCAGCGCTACAGTGGAAAAGTAATAATGATTGCCAAAAAGCGAAGACATACCAATGAACTCAAAGGGAAGTGTCAGCATGAAAGAATAACTCTTGTTGGCAGGACCTTCAATATACGATTTTGTCGAGCCCTTGGCCAGCAATATGAAATACGATGTGAAAGCACCTTGTTTACCGATAGTTTCTCCTTTGCGGAAATGGAGCGGGTTACGCAGCAATTCGGCAGCCTCGCTTTTTTTCAGCCCCATGGCTTTAACCCATTCAAGGAGTCCCGGGTAATCGTGTTGAAGTAATTCTATGTATTCGGCATCGCCCGGGCCGGTTGTTTCTTCGATATTAGTGGGTTTAAGTTTCTGAAGCGTGACAAACATGGCAATTTTATCGGCTATGGAGTTCAGAAGCTGCATTTCTTCAGGAATGAATATCCCTTTTTCGAGTTTGATCGGTTTAATATAATAGACTCTGATTTCACCAATTATCTCACCATATGATTTAATAAGAGTGGATTGCTTCAGCTCTGTCTTGTGAAATCCGGGACGCGTAAATATCTGATCGCCAAGGATGATTTCAGCTTCACACAAATCAGAAAAGCGCCATCCGTCAGGAATGGCATCAAGGATTTGGGCCATGGCAAGCGCTATGTCCTTGTCAATTTGCTGCAGAATTTCGTCAACTTTATATAAACAGTTCAATTCCTTAGCGCGTTCCAGCAGATCTGTCGTATTCATAAAAAAGTGTTTTCCTGAAAAAACTTTACCATGATTTTAAGAGGGCTCAAAGATAGTTAAAATAAATCAGGATTGCATGTGACTTTTATCAAAACACGACCTGATTAATTCCCTTAAAAGGCGGTAGATAATATGATGTTTTTAAGATTCGGGGTATTCAAGGACGTTATAATTTTGTCATCAGAAACTTAACTCTAAAAAATATGAACGTCGAAAAAATCATGCAGGAACTCGAACGGAAGAATCCGGGCGAAGTAGAATATCTGCAGGCAGTACGCGAAGTACTTGAATCAATTGAAGAAGTTGTAAACGAACATCCACAGTTCGAAAAAGCAGGTATCATCGAGCGTCTCGTTGAGCCCGACAGAGTATTAATGTTCAAAGTTCCCTGGGTAGGTGATGACGGTGTTGTTAATGTAAACCGCGGTTTCCGTGTTCAGTTCAACAATGCTATAGGTCCTTATAAAGGAGGTCTGCGTTTCCACCCGAGTGTCAACCTTTCAATCCTGAAATTCCTGGGATTCGAACAGATTTTCAAAAACAGCCTGACAACCCTTCCTATGGGTGGTGCCAAGGGCGGTTCTGACTTCAACCCCAAAGGTAAATCAGACGCTGAAGTGATGCGTTTCTGCCAGAGCTTTATGCTCGAATTGTGGAAACTCATCGGACCGGAAACTGATGTTCCTGCCGGTGATATCGGAGTAGGCGGACGTGAAATCGGTTTCCTCTTTGGTATGTACAGGAAACTGGCACGCGAAAATACCGGTGTTCTCACAGGAAAAGGTATCAACTGGGGTGGATCACTCATCCGTCCTGAAGCTACCGGTTTCGGTAACGTGTATTTTGCAGCTGAAATGCTGAAAACCAAAGGAATGAGCTTCGAAGGAAAAACCGTTGCTATTTCTGGTTTCGGTAACGTTGCCTGGGGTGCAGCTATCAAAGCTACCGAACTCGGTGGTAAAGTTGTTACCATCAGTGGTCCTGACGGATACATCTACGATCCGGAAGGAATCAGCGGAAAGAAAATTGAATATCTGCTCGAACTCCGCGCCAGCAATCAGGATATCGTTAAACCTTACTCATACGAATTCCCGAGTGCTCAGTTCATTCCTGGAAAACGTCCTTGGGAAGTTAAGGTTGACATCGCTCTGCCTTGTGCTACTCAGAACGAACTCGGCAAAGAAGATGCTCTCGCACTTGTTAAGAACGGTTGCGTATGCGTAAGCGAAGGTGCCAACATGCCTTCAACTCCCGAAGCTATCGAAGTTTTCATGGAAAACAAAATCCTTTTCGCTCCTGGTAAAGCTGCCAATGCCGGTGGTGTTGCAACTTCAGGTCTCGAAATGACACAGAATTCAATGAAACTTTCATGGAGCAGCGAAGAAGTTGATCAGCGTCTGCATCAGATCATGATAGATATCCACGCTGCTTGCGTTCAGCACGGCAAGGATTCAAGCGGTTTTGTCAACTACGTGAAGGGTGCCAACATTGCTGGTTTCCTCAAAGTTGCCAATTCTATGATTGACCAGGGTATTATCTAATTGCTGCGGCAATATCATAATATCACATTTTAAGGTTAGTTAATTGCAGGAAAGCCCCTTAACAGGGGCTTTTTTATTTAATCTGAATTAAAATTAACCGGGCGCTGCTTTTCGGATGCAATAATCTATAATTTCGCAATAAATAATCTACATTATGCGTATTGAAAGAATATCTCCTGCCATTGCGGGAAAAACTGCGACTGACGTGGATTTGTCGCTGATAGATCCGGTTATTGAAAAATATGATGGGCATAAGGGCGCTGTGATCCCTGTGCTGCAAGGAATTCAGAATGTGTATGGCTTTCTGCCGGAAGCAGCCATTATCAAAGCTTCCGATGCACTGAAAGTAAGCGTAAGTGACCTTTTTGGCGTTGCCACCTTTTATTCACAATTTCGTCTTCTTCCGGTTGGCAAGCATATTATTAAGGTGTGCCATGGCACAGCCTGCCACGTGCAGAATGCTACTGCGATAAGTGAAGCACTTGAAGAAGGCCTGGATATAAAGGATGGGCAAACCACCGAAGACGGACTTTTTACGCTTGAAAGCGTAGCCTGTCTTGGCTGTTGCTCACTGGCTCCTGTAATGATGATCAGTGGCGAAACCTATGGAAAACTTACCGGAAAATCGGCTGTTAAGGTCGTGAATGATATCAGAATTCTTGAAAAACAATAAAAGACTCACAATATGGCTTCAACAATAGTTCGTGTAGGTCTGGCCAGTTGCGGAATTGCTGCAGGTGCCAGAAAAGTGTATGATACTATTAAGGGATTACAGAATACCGATCATTTGCAATTCGACCTGCAACAGACCGGTTGTATCGGAATGTGTTACCGTGAACCATTAGTAGAGGTGATCGACGAGAGTGGAAGTTACCTCTATGGCGAAGTGGATTCCGAAAAAGTTCTCGATATCCTGAACAAGCATGTCCGTCATGGAGAACCGGTGCGCGATTATATTGTCCGTACCGATCTTTTTGCTTCTGCGGATGATCATTTCTGGGCCGGTCAGGTGAAAATTGCCCTGCGCAATTGCGGTGTGATTGATCCTGAAAATATGAATGATTATATTAAATCCGGCGGTTACGAAGCAGTGAAGAAAATTATCGGGAAAAATATTTCACGGGAAGAGGTTATTCAGATGGTACTTGATTCCGGACTTCGCGGACGTGGCGGCGGTGGTTTCTCTACGGGAATGAAATGGAAATTTGCCTACAACAGCCAGAGTGATGTAAAATATATCATCTGCAACGCTGATGAGGGCGATCCGGGAGCATTTATGGATCGCAGTCTTATTGAAGGTGATCCGCATGCCATCATTGAAGGTATGATCATAGGCGCTTATGCTATTGGTGCCAGCGATGGTGTGATTTATTGCCGTGCTGAATATCCTCTTGCAATCAAACGACTCAATATTGCCATTGAGCAGGCTCATGAAAAAGGCTATCTCGGTAAAAATATTTTCGGAAAAGAAGGATTCAACTTTGATCTTTACGTGAAAGAAGGCGCCGGAGCATTTGTTTGCGGTGAAGAAACCGCTCTTATGGCTTCGGTTGAAGGTGAACGCGGAATGCCGCGTCGTCGTCCGCCGTTCCCGGCTGTTTCGGGATTGTACAGGAAACCCACCAATATCAACAACGTTGAAACCTGGGCCAATGTGCCCTGGATCATTCTCAACGGTCCTGAAAAATACGCTGCCTACGGTACCGAGAAAAGCAAGGGTACCAAGGTTTTTGCGCTGGCAGGAAAAATTAGCCATGGTGGACTGGTCGAAGTCCCGATGGGTGTTTCGCTTCGCGATGTGATCTTTAAACTTGGCGGTGGAATTCAGAATAACAAACAGTTTAAGGCTGTTCAGCTCGGAGGCCCGTCAGGTGGTTGTATTCCGGCTCATCTGCTCGATACACTTGTTGACTATGATTCGGTCACTGCTACAGGTGCCATCATGGGTTCGGGAGGTATGGTCGTTATGGACGAAAACACCTGTATGGTAGATATGGCGCGCTTCTTCCTTGATTTCACACAAAAGGAAAGCTGCGGAAAATGTACGTTCTGTCGTGTCGGAACCAAACGCATGCTTGAAATACTCACACGCATCACTGAAGGTGACGGTCGCCAAGGCGATATCGAATTACTGGAGGAACTATGTGAGCAAATTAAAACAAGTAGTCTTTGCGGACTCGGTCAAACTGCTCCCAATCCAGTTCTGACAACACTGAAGTATTTCAGAAATGAATATGAAGCTCACATTTTCGACAAAAAATGTCCGGCGCATAATTGCAAAAAACTTCTGACTTACACCATCGATGCTGAGAAATGCACCGGCTGTACAGTTTGCGCCAAAAACTGTCCGACCAATGCCATTTCCGGTGAACGCAAGCTGGCGCATCTGATTGATCAGGATGCCTGCATCAAGTGCGGTATGTGCTATAGCAAGTGTAAATTCGAAGCAATCATTTTGTCATAATCACGAAAAAAGAAAATCATGGATACCATCAATGTTATTTTAAACGGTAAAAATGTTCAGGCTTTTCCGGGTGAAAGCATTCTTGATCTCGCTGCACGGAATGGATATCATATTCCTACGTTGTGTCATGACCCCAGACTGGAGCCGTTTTCGTCCTGTTTTGTCTGTGTTGTTCATGTCGAAAAAATGAGAGGTCTCCAACCTTCCTGTTCCACCAAAGTGACCGAAGGTATGGTGATCGATACAGAGCGCGAAGATGTGAAAAAAAGTCGTAAAATGGCGCTGGAGCTGTTGTTGAGCAATCACTACGCCAATTGCATCGGGCCCTGCAAAGAAACTTGCCCGGCCAATGTCGACGTTCAGGGTTATATTTCTTTAATTGAAAAAGGTCTTTACAGCGAAGCTGTAGGGCTGATCAAGGAACGCAATCCGTTGCCTGCCATTTGTGGCCGTGTTTGTGTGCGTCCTTGTGAACTGGCCTGCCGCAGAAATCTTCTTGATGAAAACAACGGAGTAGGGATTGATTATCTGAAGCGTTTTGCTGCAGATAAGGATCTGGCTTCCGAAAATCACTACCGTCCTGAAGTAGCTCCTTCCACAGGGAAAAAAGTTGCCATTATCGGTGGAGGTCCCGGTGGTTTGTCAGCGGCTTACTGGCTGGCTCAGAAAGGTCACAAAGCTGATATCTTTGAAGCAATGCCTCATGCCGGCGGTTGGCTGCGGTACGGAATTCCTGAATACCGCCTGCCGAATGATCTTATTGATAAAGAAGTCTCGACAATTACTGAGCTTGGTGTGAATATTTTCACCGGTAAGAAACTTGGGGAAAATATTTCATTCAAGGAAATCAGGGAAAACTACGACGCCACAATTCTCACCATTGGTTCGCAGAAAGGCGCTCTGGTAGGCGTTGACGGCGAAGATGCCGATGGTGTTTTCAGCGGAATTGATTTTCTGCGCAACATGGAAGCAACCGGTCAGCGATATAATTTCAAGGGAAAGAAAATTGTAGTTGTGGGAGGTGGCAATACTGCCATGGACTGTTGCCGTGCTTCACGCCGTTGCGGTTCGGAAAATGTGACCGTGATATATCGGCGCACCGAAGCTGAAATGCCGGCCAATCCGATCGAAATTCATGAATCGAAACTCGAGGGTGTGGATTACATGTTCCTGACGGCTCCGGTGAAAATTCTCAAAGACGCTGAAGGAAAACTCAAAGCCATTGTTTGTCAGAAAATGGAACTTGGTGAGCCCGATGCTTCAGGTCGCCGTCGTCCTGTGCCGGTGGAAGGTTCGGACTTTGAAGTTGAATGCGATTATATTCTTGCTGCCATCGGACAAAAAACCGAAGTGAATTTCATCAACGACATTAATGAGTTTTCACCCAATGGTCAGCTGAAACTTACCAAATGGGGCGACATTGATGCCAGCAAAGAAACTCTTGAAACCAGCATTCCTGGCGTTTTTGCAGCAGGTGATGGCGTAACCGGTCCGGCAACGGCGATTGCAGCCATTGCTCAGGCAAAAATTGCTGTTCACAGTTGCGATCTTTACCTGAACGGACAAGCCATTGTGCCTCCGTCCAAAGAGTTTTTCAGCAGAAAGGAAAATTTCCGCAAGCAGGAAAAACCAGAATACGAAAACAAATTCAAACATCAGCTCCGCGAGGAAATGCCTGTGCTGGAGCCCGATGCCCGAATGAATTTCAACGAAGTGGAACTTGGCTATTCATCGGAAGAAGTGGCAAAACACGAAACTTCACGATGCCTTGAATGCGGATGCGGCGCACTGAACACCTGCGATCTGAAAAAACATGCAACTGAATACAATGCTGTCCAGCAGCACTACTCAGGTTCATTCAGAGAATACAATGTTGATTTTTCACATCCGTATATTGAGATTGATCAGAACAAGTGTATTCTATGCGGTCGTTGTATCCGTATTTGTAAGGAAGTTGTCGGTGCTGCTGCACTTGGTTTTGTGAACCGCGGTTTTGATACTTATGTTGCTCCTTCAATGGGAATGAGTCTGACCGATACAAAATGCGAAAGCTGCGGAATGTGTGTGTCTACCTGTCCTACAGGAGCCATGTCCGAAAACAAACTGTTCAAACCGGGCCCGGTGAAAACGGAATCATTCAAAACCATTTGCAACTACTGCTCAATGGGTTGCGAACTTGAAGTGCAGCATCGAGGAGGATTTGTTTATGGAATCAAAGGATCAAAGGGTCAGGTAAATCAGGGAGGAAATATTTGCAACAGCGGCCGTTTCGGATATCAGTATATGAATGATGGCAGCAGGATACTGAGTCCACGAGTGAAAGAAAACGGTACGTGGAAGAATATTTCATGGGACGAAGCATTTGATCTGATTTCGCGCCGGATTAAATCGGTGAAGCCTTCTGAAAATGCTTTTACTGCTGGTGCCAGATTGTCCAACGAGGAGCAGTATCTGATACAGAAAATTGCCCGCGCCGGTGCGAAAACAAACAACATTTCATCGTTCCATTATATGGAGCGCGGTAAGGGATACACTGAAAACAGCCAGGATAATGTTCCGTTTGTTGATCTGAAGAAAGCAAAAGCAATCTGGGTGCTGAGTCCTGAATTGATAAAGGCAAATGGTGTTGCAGGATTTGCAATCCAGAATGCACGTAAAGTAGGCGAAATTCCTGTAACAGTGTTTAGCACTGATGATAATGGTATGATGAATCACAAGGCGGACAGGGTCATACATCTCAAATCAAAGTATGCATTTGTCAAGGCGATGAATTATTATTACCTGTCATCGGGATTGTATAACGCCATGTTCATAAAAGGCCGCACCGAAGGATTTGACAACTACAAGATGGCATTGCTGAAAGAAAACTACGATGCACTAGTTGCAGCATCCGGATTGTCGAAAACCGAGCTTGAAAAGCTTGCAGATGAATTCAACAATGTTGCTGAATCTGTGATTGTTTATACAGAATCGGGCGCATCGGCAAATTGCGCCATGGAGATTACAAACCTCATGCTGATCACAGGAAAGCTTGGAAAAACCGCATCGGGCGTGGTTTCGCTCAAGGCAAAAAACAATTCACAAGGATTGCGCGATACCGGAGTTTGTCCGAAAACAGCTCCCGGTGGACGTCGGATTGTTGATGCCAAAGCTGATCTGGAGCAGAAATGGGGCGTGTCGGGTCTCAGCGATGAAACTGATTTCAGTATTAAACAACGGATGATGGATGGTGAAATCAAAAACCTGTTCATCTTTGGTGAAGATCCGGCGGGAACTGCTTTGAACGCAGCTGAAGTGAACAGCATGCTTTCAAAACCGGAATTTATGGTTGTTGCTGATTACTTCATGACTCCTACTGCCGAAGCAGCTTCGCTGGTATTGCCAATGGCATTTCCGTTCGAAACCGGAGGCACATTCACAAATACCCAGCGGGTGATTCAGCGTTTTGGCGCCGAAATGAAACCGAAAACAGGAAAATGCAACATCGAATTGCTGAACGGAATTGCTTCAACACTTGGATTGAAGACCTATTCCGGAAGCGATGAAGTTTTTGTTGAATTTGCAACTCTTCTGCCGGCTGCCTCCGAACCTGTGTTTACATTTACCCATACTGACAGCGACAATCCGAAAATTATGTTTGCTTTCGGAGCTGATCATGTTGTTTTACGTCATCAGAAGCAAGTTGCAGAACTGTTGAATAAATAATTTTTCTAACCTAAAAATTTTGCAAGATGGAAAAATTTCAATCACTGGATCATATTCTCGACTTTGCCATCAGTCAGGAGCAAAGCGCTGTGGATTTTTACACAAAGCTGGCAGCTAGAAGCCGCAATGAAGAAATGAAGCTGATCTTCGAGCAGTTTGCCCGTGAGGAAATCGGACACAAGGCAAAACTGACGCAAATCAAGGAAGAGCAGATTTTTGATCTGCCAAAAGAAAAAGTAGCATCGTTAAAAATTGCGGATTACATTGCTTATCCGGATCTAAACGAAGAAGTGACTTATGAGGAAGCATTGAAAGTGGCTATGGCACGCGAAAAGGCAGCCTTCAAGCTTTACACAAAACTTGCTTCCGAGGCTTCCAATCCGGCTGTCCGTGGTGTTTTTGAGTATCTTGCCCAGGAAGAATCAAAGCACAAACTGCGCTTCGAGCTGGAGTATGATGAGTTTGTACTGAGAGAAAACTAATTATAGTAGTCAGTAGTGAGTGGTCAGTTGTGAGTAAATTTTCACTGGCCACTGACTACTTAGAAGGGCCTTTATGAACTTTCAACTTTAGAAACTTTACAAACTTACAATAGCGCGGATTAATAATCTGTGCTATTGTTTTTCCATAGCCACAATCCGCCCGCACTTGTAATAGCGTTTGGAATAATATTCTTCGTCAAGACTGCTGATGATCACACCTTTGCTGGTGGTGGCATGAATGAATCGCCGGTTTCCGAGATACAGCGCCACATGACTGACCCGATCACCGTTAATTTTAAAAAACAGAACATCGCCGAGTTTTGCCTTGTCGAGATCGATAAATCGAACATCTTTCTGCATGTCATTGGCACTGCGGTTCAACGAAAGGCTGTAGAGTGTCTTGTACATGGTCTGGATCATGCCGCTGCAGTCGGTTCCTTTTTTGCTTTCGCCTCCATACACATAGGGCGTACCCAGCCAGGAGTCGATTTCTTCGAGAAATTTCGCATCTTCTTTTCCGCTCAGCTCAACATCCCATTTCTCGCTGTATTTTGCATAGACGCCTTTTGCGGCGGTTCTTTCCGATATGTCTGATAAAGTGTCGCGCCTTGTTTTTTCGGTTCTGTCTGTGCGGTCGTTGTGATAATCCCGCACTTTTTTGGGAGGACCATGTGTTTCGAGTTGTCGCTCGCGGATATGCTCACGCAGTCCCGCACACGATGAGAACATCACCGGTATGAGCAGGAGTAAAAGTGTTTTACGAACAGACATATTGCGCCACATAGTTCAAAAATACAACGAAAACGGCTCCGCAATTCGTATGCAAATGAGTTTGTTTCAACGGGGAATTGTTGATGACGATAAATAGCCATATTTGAATTTTATTTTGATTTCATTTCCAAATCTTATCTCGTATCTTGTATTTCGTATTTATCACGCCTCTTATATTCCCACATCGGCGAATGTATCACGTTTTACGTGATTTCACGTGAAGTCGCACATTTCCACATTTGTGAAGCAACACATTTCCAAATCTTTTCCAGAATTATTTATTTCCACATACACCGAAGGCGTCACATAAGCGAAGCGCCACATTTTCACATCATATTTCGTATTCCTCATTTCGTATTTCGTATTTTACTACCTTCGTATTTCAATGGCAGCCGAAAATAAAAAATCGTTTTTAAAGTATTTTTCTACCTGGCGCATCCTGATTCCGATTGCGCTGGGGTTGAGTATTTCGGGTTATATGATCGGACGCACTTTTGATGTTGATCTGCTATCGCAGCTCGATTGGGGAGTCAAAACTGTGATATGGCTTCTGCTGGCGATCCTTTGTCTGTTGCTCCGTGATTTTATGAATATGCTCAGACTCCGTATTCTGACCCTTGGTAAACTCAGCTGGACGAAATCGTTTCAGAATATCATGTTGTGGGAATTTGGAACAACCGTAATGCCTGCTTTCATTGGCGGAGCGGGGGTGGCCCTGATCACTATTCACAAAGACGGGGTGGAACTGGGTCGCAGCACGGCAGTGGTGATGATTGCTTCATTGCTCGATGAACTTTATTTTATTGTGCTTATTCCTGTACTGCTATTGATCGGCTGTGTGGGAAGCGCCTGCGGCAATCCGACCGTTGCAGGGGTCACCCCGGGTTTGGTTTTCTGGGGTGGATATATTTATTTATCCTGTCTGGCATTGTTCCTTTCTGTTTCAATATTTTTCCTGCCACGCTTTTTTGCCAAACTGTTACGTCGCATTTTCAGCCTGAAAATTCTGCGTCGCTGGAAAGGACGTGCAAACCGCATGGGACGCGACCTGCATGCATGCAGCCGCGAGATGCGTGGAAAGCACTTCGGATTCTGGCTCCGCATCTTTGTTGTAACAATGGTAGCCTGGACGGCCCGCCTGTTTATCATCAATTGCCTTGTAATGGCTTTTATGCCGGGGGCTGATCATTATGACCTGTTTTCACGTCAACTCTACATGTGGGTCATCATGCTGGCCAGTCCTACGCCGGGAGCCAGCGGTATTGCCGAGTGGATTTTTTCGGATTATCTCGGTGTTTTTGTAATTGCCGGTCTTGCACCTGTATTGGCTCTGGTCTGGCGTCTGCTGACGTTTTATTATTATCTGATTGCCGGAAGTCTGATCATGCCTGTGTGGATACGCAGAGTCTTCAAATAGCACGCAGAGAGATTTCACAGGAGTATCGCGCAGAGAACGCGGGGGCACAGAGAAATAACATGCGACTCTTCCGCGAATGCACGCAGATGAACGCGAAATCCTGTTTCATTACTCAATAAGCCCCTTCGATTAACACTAATTGAATCATCCTTCATCTGCGATGAAGACTGATTCAGCTGGGTCGCGCGTAGGTCGCGGAAGCGCAGAAAAATTTAGAGAAATATATTTAAAACTTTATAAATTAATAGTAGTGTATTATAAACAAAAAAGCCCGCACAGGGCGGGCTCCAGGAAATAGTTTTTTCTATTTGAAACTGAGCAATTCTATCTTGAAAATCAAGGTTGAATTTGCGGGAATTCCGGGTCTTTCACGATTACCGTAAGCCAACCCGGCAGGAATGATAAACTCATACATTGAGCCGGCACTCATAAGTTGAACACCTTCTGTCCAGCCAGGGATCACTTCGTTCAGTCCAAAAGTATTTGTTTCACCGCGTTTGTAATTACTGTCAAAAATAGTTCCGTCCAGAAGTTTTCCTTCGTATTTTACAGTAACCTGACTGGTAGGACCTGGTTTCGGGCCTGTGGCATCACGCAGTATTTTATACTGCAATCCGCTTTCAGTCATTGTATATCCTTCTTTTTGTGCAACAGAATTATTAGCGGTTGCATCAGACTTTTCAGTGTTTACCTCTTTGGTCTGTTGATTGTTGGCTTCTGGTTCATTGTTCTCTTTTTTGTTGCCGCAGGATGTAAAAATTGCAGCGACAACCACAAACATAATCAGCTTTTTCATTTTATTTCTGGTTTGAAAACTATTTGAACTCGAGCAATTCTACTTTGAAGATCAGTGTCGATCCGGCAGGAATGGTCTGCATCGGACGATCGCCATAGCCCAGTTCGCTGGGGATGGTGAGTTCGTACATTGAACCGACACTCATCAGTTGCAGGCCTTCAGTCCAACCTTTGATCACCTGCCCAAGTCCGAATTCGATGGGTTGACCTCTCTCATAGCTGCTGTCAAAGATAGTTCCATCAATAAGACGACCTTCATAATTTACTTTCACTGTGTTTGTTGCAGTTGGTTTGGGGCCTGTGGCATCGCGCAGAATTTTGTACTGAAGTCCTGATGCAGTCTGCATTACACCTTCTTTTTTGGCGTTGGCTTCCATGTATGCTTTGCCTTTTTCTTTGTTGATTGTAGCTTCTTTTGCAGCTTCGACCTGTTGTTTCTGTTGCATTTCCTTCTGGAAGCGACCCATCAGCTCCTGAAACTGTTGCTGGGAAAAAAGTGTGTCGTTCCCTGCAGAAGCATCGCGGATACCTGCAAACAAAAGATCGAGGTTCAGTTCGAGCTTGT
>VSSQ01000864.1_pt1 | contig 14379 bp, 18 predicted proteins | sample 4763081 | NCBI WGS metagenome assembly VSSQ01 (sample SAMN12137344, study PRJNA551015) | bioreactor metagenome | isolation source: SDC9 anaerobic chlorinated ethene degrading culture | place: USA: Knoxville, Tennesee | collected 2015-01-01
CCATGATATTGACAGCGGAGAACTCCCGTTTGTCGAAATCAATATCGAACACGCCGGTGACCTTGCCGGTGTTCTCCATGCGAATGCCTACCAACTCGTCGAACCTCTCTGTGGAGATCTCAGTTGGGTGCAGGAACATTTTGTCGAAGCTGGAGGGCTTTGCCGCAGGCTCCGCAGTCAGATACGAGCGCACCTTTTTCGCCGCATCCAGCAGTTCGAGACCATTGTCTACGGAAAAATACAGGCTCTGCCCATTCTCCGTTACATGGAAAGCACAGACGCAGCGGCGTTCTTCCGCCAGCCGCTCGGCGGCGAGTCGTTCCGCTTCGATGGCGTTGTTGATATCGGTGCGCTCCTGCGCCGGGACATACTGACGATACAACTCATCGAAGCGGGCCTGCATGACCGTTTGCGTATCTGTGCCGCTCTCTGCCATCACGCGCTCCAGCGCCGCCAACCTGCGTCTGTCCATCCACAGTTCGAGAGAAATATCGTCAGCCATTTTGTTCGACCTCCTTTACCGGCGCAACAACAGGAAAAGAAGGCTTTGGCTCTGTTGCCGCCTTCTTAACTGCGGGCCTCGACGGACGCTTGGACTTGGGCGCGGGAGGTGTACTCCTGCTATCAACATATTCTCGCAACGCTTCCGGTACTGTATTCTCATAAAGATCAAGGAGCATCTTTTCGACACGCTTCTGCGCGGTAGTATTGTCTTTACTGAGAGTGAAATCCAGAGCTTTCAACTTTTCCTCATCGAATGAGATAGTGATATTTATAGTGCTCAAAATAATTCCTCCAGTCAAAATGTGATAAAGCGCATGAAGGGCTCGGCGTTGGGTTCGTGCTCTGCGAACTGTTCCGGTTGCGCGAAGCGTTCCTGACAGTTATCAATTTGTGAATCTGTTAGGGAGATAAAGTCGCCCTCACCATCATCGCCAACAAGAAAGAATGGCCCACAAATGATGTCATCTCCGAGCCGTCGATTCATTTCCATGCCGTTGAGCTTGCCTTCCTCATTGCAGACAAGTACCACTCCGTCATCCATATAAACGCATTCCATCAGACCAGCAACCTCTGCCTGAAGACTGGTGAGGTCTGAGCCGATTTCTTTTACCTCCGGAGGCTTGCCGGGTTCTACGCACAGGACTCGCAGTTTTCTGTTTTCTTCACTCATCGTATTTCCTCCACAGTAATATAGTTGATATACGGGATCTCCAGCCATGCCGTCCAGCTCCGCTCCGAGAGCTGCGTCTTGACTACGCCGTACTTGGTTCCCATGGCTTCGATGACCTCGCCGTTTCCGATGTAGACGCCGATATGTCCACTGTGCCATACGGCCAGCCCCGGTGTGTCGGGCATGCAGGACATATCCCCCTTGACTGAGGCGTTTTCGTACATGGAATCCGCGCCGATGTCCGGCATCCCGTTTGTGCCGTAACCGATGCTCATGTCGCTGACGTCCAGCCAGCCATAACCTTTAATCAGTCCAACGCAGTCTGTGGTGCGGCCGCCGAGCCAATTCTCGCGGATGAAATCTGCGTAGTTGCCCACGCCCTCCGGGTACTGCTCCAGCTTGTACGCAAACAACGAATCGGTGAGGACGGAACCATATGTGCCCCACACATACCCCCAGCCGTTTTCCCACGCGCTCACGGCGTAGGCCACAAGGTCGAGATTGTTTTTGGTTGTAGGATCTGTGAACGCCGAGACATCCAGCTCGATGCTGGTTCCGTCGCCCCGCAGATATGCGCCGGAGAAGGTATCGCCGCCGCTCTGCGTCCGAAGCATGATCGCTGTGACATTTTCACGCACAGCGTCAGTGATGCATACGCCCATGACGCTCTGGATGTTGGCGTAGGCAGTTTCGAGCGGGAGGGGAACGGCCACGGTGTAGGTGTCGTTATGCTCCACGCCGTCATCGTCCATCCATGTATTGGTGCGCTGCTCATAGGTGACAAAGCAGTCGGCGAACTGCGCGATACCCACTTCTGTTGGATTTTCAGCGCCGAAAAACAGAGAATAAAAAATGGCCTTGACCCGGTGAGAGTCAAGGCCGTTACCGTTCTCGGTCATAGCGTTGATGGATGCGATGTTGCCCTCGAGGATGGCGAAGCTGGCTCGAATATCCTCGATATGCTGACGGTATGCCTCTGGCACCTCGCCGGCGATCATACCGCCGTAATACGAAAGCTCCAGCGCCTGCACATTGTGGTCTGCGCCGCCCGACATAAAACTGCAGATGATAACGAGGAGCAGGATGAGCGGAGAGAGGATCGCCGCAATAATCCAGCCAGCAGTTTTGCGCAGCTTTTCGTTAGTGAGAACGGTTGCGGCAATTTTGGCTGCCGCTGCCGCAGTGAGCGCCATTACCGTCCACCAGCCTTGCCGAACAGCTTCTGTTTATATGCCGGGGCGTGAACGGCGAGGTTGTATCGCTCGTTGCCGCACTTATACAGGCATACGCCCCGCTGGGGGAAGCGGATGAGGTTGTACTCGGATTCTTCAAGCTGGAGCGTATCCATATAAAACCGCTTGTCGATCTGGCCGGCATTGAACAGGAATGCGTGGGTCGGGATGCTGAACAGGGGCTTGGTCAGCTCGGCGATGCCGGGGATGGCAAAGTCCTCAAGGTTCTGACTGGCGAGGATCACGCTGGACTCCTTCTTTCTGACCCGCTTCATGAAGTTTCGGATATACTCGATAGCCGTCAGATTGGTGAGAAACAGATACAGCTCGTCTATTGACGCGACGGTGTTTCCCTCGGTCAGCAGTTTGTCCGACATGAAGGACAACACATTGAACAGCAGGGCGTTTCGCACGTTCTTGCTGGCCTGGAGCACGCCCTTCACCCCGAACACGATAAAGCGGTCGCTCTTTATGTTCGTGCGTCCGTTGAAAAACTTGCTTTCGGCGCCCTGGCACATGGAGTGGAGCCCCAACAGAATATCCTGCAGCAACTCGGCTGTGTAGAGTTGGTATTTCGATTCGTCGTAGCCCTTGTATTCAGTTTCGATGAGCTCGTACAGATCCGAGAGGATGGGGTAATCCTCGGGCTGCATTCGACTGAAATTGGTGCGGTCGCTGATGCCCCACTTGGCGTAGAGCTTGCCCAACATGATCTCGATGGCGTCGATATGCCGGTCATCGAAATCCTTGTAGCAGCGAAAAAAGTCCTTGAGAAATGAGATGTGCTGGGAGAGCTTCGTCCTCTGCCGGAACGCCTGTGGAGCGTCCATGTCCCCGCCGCCATCCTCATCCCATGACTTGGGCTGAATGGGGTTGATGAGATATTCCCCGGACATGAGGTCGGTGAAACACCCACCGCAGTTCTCCGCGAGGTCGATATACTCATGCTCGGGATCGAGGCAGAGAACATTCTTCCCCGACTCGAGGAGATTGCACAGCAGGAGCTTGAGCAGATAGCTCTTGCCCTGGCCGCTGTTGCCCAGGATAAGACAGCAGGGGTTGGTTTTATCGTCGTCACGCTTGTCCAGATCCACGAGGATGTTGCTGCCGAACTTATCCCTGCCGATATAAAAACCGTGGGCGTCCGTCTTGCCGGAATAATTGAACGGATAGAGATTGGCGACGGAGCTGGCCGGCAGGACGCGCTCGAACTGGCTGCCGAAGGCGTTGTACCCGCTGGGGCCAACGCAGAGGAAGCCCTGCTGCTGGCGAAGCAGGAGCCGGTCGACGTTGAGCTTGCTCCGCACCAGCTCGGTGAGGATGTCCGTTTGGAGGAGCTTGAGCGCGTCGTAATCATGAGCGATGAGCTCGACGTAGACCGCGCAGTGGAGGAGCGGTTCGCGATTGCGGTGCATGCCGTTGACCAGCGTCACCACATCCTGCAAATTGCTCTCGGCAGTGACGGTCTGCTGGAGGTCGTTGGTGTTGGATTTGCTCATGCGGTTCTTATTGGCCGCATTGTGGATGATCTTTTTTTCCTCGTTGGGCGTGACCTGACGGGTGTAGATGCGGAGCGTCACACCGTCCTTTTCTCCGAGGTGGCGGAGGATTGCCTGCTCCTCAGTGGCGGTGGGATACTCTCTGAGCGCCCAGACGCATCGGAAGGTGTTGCCACAGATGATGTGGTCGGTACTGAACTTGATGACGGACGGAGCGATCATGTCAAGGAAGTCCTTTGACTTCGCCTCCGGCGCCGTCGTTCTTTTTCTGCCTTTAGCCATAGGGGTTATCTGCCTCCTTCTGCCGAGGGAGCCCCTATGCCGCATGACCGATGGGATACTCCCACGGCCATGATTTAGTTTATTGATGGATCTTGATACCGATTATTCTCCGAGAATCACCCAACGCTCACCGTCGAAATCCTCGTAGACTTCTGTAGTCACGTTCTGCTCGTAATAGACGCCGAGAAGCCGCTTGATATCGAAACTGTCAGCGCGTCGCACGGTGAAACCCTGATCTTTGAGGGATTTCTCGATGCGGGAGAGATAAGGAAACAGCTCCGACTCTTTTTCATCCTTGAGTCTGATGATGATAAGGAACTCACGGGCGTTCGCCATCTGTACCTGAAGGCGGTCGAGGTTGGATGCGTCCTGCTCCAGCAGCTTTCGGATGGGCGGGAGATTTTCCGCATCAATGCGCTCTTTGAGATATCGCTTGTTATCTTCAAAGTTCTCACGGCTATTGATGCAGAGCATCTCCAGCTCGGTCATGCCTTTGAGGACGGTCATCAGCGCATAGATCCGAGCTGCGACGCTGGCATCAGACAGGACGCTGATGTTGGTCGGCTTGATAGAAAAAAAGACCAGCTCCCCGTGAGCGGTCTGCAGGCTGTAATCGGTGATGCCGTCGATGGCAAGGAGCTGCCGGGTCGACAGCTTCTCCTTCGCGGCTTTTTTCTCTTTTCTGCCCATAGGCTACATCCTCCATTCGTAGACCTGCGGCTTCCCGAAAAAGAAGCCGAAAGCGTTTTTTATGAAATCCAGAATGCTGGTGCCCTCAAAGCGGATGGCGAGAAAGGCGTATACCGCAGTCATGACAATAGGAACGGCGAAATGGAGTTGGGCCAGCGCAAAAACAGAAAGCAAAAGGCCTACGCCGACAATACCCACATCCCGCAGTTCCCACAGCCAGAGCGTCGCCTTGGCCTTGAGGTTATCGGGGTAGATATACAAATGATCACCTCCAAAAAGTTAGGGGCCACCTCACGGCAGCCCCAATGATTTGTTGTTCTTTACTCGATGCCCGCATCATCCAACGACTGCTGGATAAGTCCCAGCACGAACTCCTTTTGACTGACCTTGTGGCCGGTGCGCTCGGATTCGCTGTCGAGGTAACGCTTCAGCCTCTGGAAGAGTTCCTCGGAGATCTGGAATGCCATTGTCTTGTTTCCATCCATTTTCTTTCCTTCTTTCTGATAATCATAGTATTTTGTGATAAGTTCTGTAATGTACTGGCTCAGCGTTTTGCCTGACTGCTCCTGTTCAGAACGAACTCTGGCGTGCAGAGATTCTGGAATCTGCGCGCAGAGGTTCTTTGTGCTCTCCATGTTGGTCGCTCCTTTCTTTGATTTGCAAGCACAGTATAGCGAGAAGATGAAGTAATAGCTATTACCAACTCCAAAGAAGAACACCAGCAAAACGAAGCATATTATAGATTTATCTTGCCGTGCGAAGGGCAGCGGCAATGCCCTGTAACACAAACTCCACGCAAGGAATCGCCACACTGTTGCCAAGAGCTTTGTAGCGGGCGCTGTCTGAGGCGTCTGGTATGTCTGTCCAGCCGTCAGGAAAGCCCTGCAGTCGTTCACACTCTAAAGGTGTCAGGCGGCGAATGAGGCTGGTCCGTTCCACGATACACTTATCCTCACTGACAAACTGGTTGTTAACTCCCTTGTGGTCAGTATATCCAATCGTTCCAACTGCCTGCTGATAAGTGGGCTGACAGACAAGGTCGGTGGCATCTTTGTGCTGGCGAGCACTTTGGGTGCTGGCAATATCCTCGTCCTTAAACACATCCACTCTCTGACGAGAAAAAACTGCGTGATGGTCTGTTGCGGTCAGCGTGTAGGCAATGTCCTCCTGACAACCAAGGCCATTCCCGCCGTTTTGCGGTTGTCGGTCGATAGTATTGCCAGCAATGCAAATTGCCGCAGGTTCCTGCGAAACAAGCGGCACATTATTTCCCCCAGTGCCATATCGTGCGGACATAGTGGGAGCCACATCATGCGGGCCGGTATAGCGCGAGTCAATACCGTGATTCTCAAAAACGAGGGGCTGATGTCCGTGTTCCTGCGCTCGCAGAGTTCCAGTCTTATCCTCAGTACAGTGCATCTGCGCTCCACCCTGATCATTTAGGCAGAGAACTGTGGGCATCATATTTCCGCTTGCCGCTCCTTTGAGCGTCGGAGCCAGTTCCGACGCATATCCGATTGTTCCAGCAGAGGAGCCCGCGCCTGCATTGAAGCCAGCAGTCATCACGCAGGGATATCCCTGCCCAGCCTGACCACCGCCTATACTGAGTGTGGTGTGCCGCTCAGCTGACAGGAACGCATCGCCATTCCCCTTTGTGACAACTCCTGCCGCAAACAAAAGTCCTGCGGGATTTCTCCCGCCGCCACCATCCGCTCCGGCCAGCGTAGGGGCTTTACCCTCTGGAGGAAAGATCCGCTCCTGCTGCGTATCCCATGGGGTTAGGCATCCCTCTGCGATAAAAGTCTGTTGTTTCATCCCCGGTTGTGTGCCCAAGGCACCAGCTTTATCATGGAGGTTACGCACCTCGTCACGCTGGTTGGCGGCAAAAGCGGTCGGCGTAATTACGCCGTTGCGTCCTGTGGACATCCCGCAATTGACGCCAAGCGTGGAAGATACATCTCCTGTCAAATCGCCATTGTAGCCGTCAAAGCCAGTCGGTTTGCCTGTGACGAAAGTCTGCATCTGCATGTTGCTGGTTGCCATGAGTGCGCCGGACACTTCGCCGAGGTCGATGCCTTCATCACGCTGATTCATGTGGTAAGCACCTACTCCCACATGGCGGTCAGGCGGTGTGACGCCAGCCTGTATTTCAAGAGCTGCCTTGAGCTGAGATGGAAGCTCTTTCCCGCGCTCCCTCGCCCGACGCAGGATTCCCAAGCAGGCGGTCTTGCTCAAATAATATCTTTGGGGCACTGAGTCCTGCAAAATCTGCGACAAGAAAGATTCTTTTTCTTCGTTGGGCGACACCCCAGTATTGAGCATCGAGGCATCGCCACGCCAGGGAGAACACATCTTCCAATAAGATTCTCCCAGCAGATTCCCAGCGCCCGGAGTCAGGTCGAGGGACATGTATGCTGGGTGCTTTAATTCGGACGATTTCCTCCAAGACGATCCGGAAGTCCTCGCCCTTCGACTCTCCGCTGGAGAAGGCTCCCGGCACATTTTCCCAGACCATAAATCTGGGTCGAACAAATAAAGCTGCTCGACCATTTCTTCCGTCTGCATCTCTCATCTCCTTTACGATACGGCATTGCTCCATAAAAAGGCCAGAGCGGGCGCCGGCAAGACCGGCTCTTGCTCCAGCCACTGACAGATCCTGACAAGGACTGCCACCGCAGATAATGTCCACCGGTGGCAGCGTTGCACCGTCCAATTTTGTAATATCCCCAACATGAACCATATCGGGGAATCGCATTTGTGTAACCTCGATGGGGAAGGCTTCAATCTCGCTGGCCCATATGGGTGTTATTCCATTGCGGATCGCTGAGATTGGGAAGCCTCCGATTCCATCGAAAAGACTTCCCATTGTCAGCATGGCTCAGATCCTCATGGCGCAGAGAGAATGCCCTTTCGCAAGCGGCCCCTCTATTACTTCCATTTCCTGTTTTGAAACATATCTGATCGGCTTATGGCATCGTTTCGCTTCATTGATCTCGTCCATCATCCCGGCAGAAATGGTTTCCCCGAATACCCACAGCTCATCGCATTTTGCGAGGAAGTTCTTTCCCATGGTAATGGCAAAGGTTCTGTCCGATGGATCGCTGTCATCCAACACATGGGGGTAAAGCAGATGTGGCGCAAAAAAAGCGTGCCCTTCGTTCATCACGAAACGACACGCATCCTTTGCAAAAACAATGTTTCTATCGATGTTCCCAGCGTAAGGGGATGCAACATAAATCAGTTTCATACTGCCACCTTTCTCTATTTTGGTACCGACTGTACGATGGTTCTTGTGGTGTTCACCGCCGCCTGTGCTGTGTAGACAGCACTCATAATATTTGCTCTGGTGCTGGTGTCCAAACCAAACGCACCGGCAATGCGCGGCACTTCACCCGCCGCCAGCATGAGGCCAAGCCCCAGCAGGCAGTGTTCGGGTATGACCATCAGACCCGCCACGAGTATTGTCGCCTGCAAAAAGGTCGTGAGGCACAGGCCGATGATTTGCTTGATCCATTGCGTGAACCCGTCCATGTAGCCTCTCGGTACGCTAAACATATACAGCGACCCGACCGCTATCTGAATGAGCAGGATGCCGCCACGCTTGAGGTTGGCAAAAAAGACCTTGATCACACTGTATCCCATCATAATGATAATAAACAGCACCATGATGGGGCTTGTGATGGCGCCCAGCCCGCCGAAGATGCCGGAACTCGTCACGCTGTCCAGCGACCCCGCGGTGTTAAGACTGTCGATGATGCCCATTGCCAGCGTGTCGATGCCCGAGCCGTAGCCTGTGATGCCGCTGGTGAGGCTGGCCTGCAGGCTGACGGAGAGCTTAAACAGCTCCACGGGTACGGTGGTGAACAAGCTGACCGCCAGAAAGCCTTTGAGGGCGTTGATGAGAGCATCTTTGACGCTGCCTCTGCCGTTTTGGTATTCGATGCCCGTTTCAAAGGCCGACACCACCAGCCCCACGCCGTAAAGCGCCCATGCCAGATAGCTGAAAAAGAGGACGATGGACTGTACCCACGACATACCGAACAATTCCACGCCCATATTGCCCATCTGAGCAAAGAAATCCCCGAGGAAGCCGACGACCTGACCATAGAACCAGTCTATGACCTGATCCATCACGTCCCCAAGCAGGAAATCCCATATAAACAATTGCTAATCTCACCTCGCTTTCATGAAGAGGGTATTCTTGTATTACATCTGCTGGCCGCCCATCGTCATCTCCATGGTGGGGGCCTGCTCCATCCGAAGCGGCTTGGAGAGCATACGCTCGATTGCCTCGGTGCTGTCGAAGAAACACAGATTCTCGTTGACGTATTGATTTTCATGGTAGAGCAGGACTCCACACAGCTCGCCCATGGTCTTGCAGGCTTCCAGTCCCGTGTCGAGCGTCTTGAGCGTGCCGATATGGAGAGCTTTGCGGCCGCTCTCATCGAACTTGCCCCGAAGGGAGCAGTCGATGTAAATGCCCTCTGACCCGCCGAAGTTGACTGCCGGCAGGAGGTCAAACTCATAGCTGCACAGCTTGCCGTTCTCCATATCATCGGCAAGAGAGTAATCCCCAATAGCATCAAAATGGACAAGATCGCCGTTCTCCGTGGCACGCGCCATGACCCGCTTGAACAATTCGCCTCCGGTCATGCGTTGCTTCTCAATGTCCTGCTGGATTGTTCTTGTATGCCGGTCTGCCAAGCGGTGCAAATCGTAGGGGGAATAAACTCCTTTCAGAATGTCCGCAACACTGCCAGCTCGCTCTGGCAGAGATTCCTTGATCCGTGTCAGACCTTCATCATCGGTTTTGCCAAGGATATATGCCAGCAGGCTCAGTTCTTTGACGCCACCCTCCATCGTTTCGGGCAAACAGCTGGCAAGCGCCTCATTTAACTCCGCATCTGGCGTTTCAAAAGTAGCAGAAGCCCGACCATAGACCATATAATACGGCATGGGCCTTTTCAGAAATTCTTCCGCACCAAGAGGCAGGGAAAGCTCCTGCACCTCTCCGTTACGAGTTGTAAGTGTAAGCCTACTCATTTTTTATCGCCTCACATTCCGAGAATTGTCCACACATACAGCGGAGCCGTCAGCGTGAACACAAGACAGGCAAACAGGATAGCAGGGCCGCTCCATTCAAACTGGCCGTGCTTCCTGTAGTCGAAATAGGCCATTCCGAGTTTGGCGAAAAAGAACACCGCCAGAATCAGGTCGATTGCCGGGAATACTACATTGTTTACTACCGTTTTGATCTGCGCAGATGCATCATTCCAAGTTCCTTCGATTGCACCCGCAACATCGCCGGTACCGGCTGCCATTGCAGTTGTACCCAACATACAGACCATAATCAGAGTGAGAACGAACGCGACAAAGAGTCTTTTACGGTTTTTCATAACTTTAGCCACCTTTCTCTTGAAGAGGAGACCGAAGGGATTCCCCCCTCGCAAGGCGGCTTCATGGCCGTGGGTGAGGAGTCCCAACGGCCGGTTCTATTTCTTGTTTTGTGCGATATTAAGGATTAGCGGGTGCGATATGCCATTCTTCCCACAGGTTTCCACGGATCGTTACCGTATCGGTCAGATTAAGGGACAGCATACCCGCCGGTGTCCAGCAGTCTAATACCCATGTGTATGGAGTATAGGCTCCATCCGGGAACCAGATAGGCGTAAAATGAGTACGACGGTTATAGGTACTGTAGCGGTTGTTATTGAACTCAAAGGAGGAGCTTTTGCCTGTGATCGTCCTGTCAAGCAAGCGCCAATAATCAAGGTATTGGAACTCAGGGAAATAGGTCACGGCGTTCTGTGCGGCGGTGACCGCAGCGCTCTGGTCTGTTCGAACACGAGCGGTGACGCTCTCCTGGACACCGTAGCCGCTCTTGAGTGTGCTGCCTGTGGCGGTGGGACTCATATCGTCTGGAACAATGCTCATATCGGCGGTGAGGCTGGCAGAGAAACTCTCATAGTCGAATTCCCACCAGCCATGATCCTCCCACCAGCCATTGTCTACCCAATGATACCAGCGGTCACGATGGGTTTTCCCGTCAGCATCCGTCCAACGATCCGTGTGCCAGCACTTCTCCCAATTTTCGATCCATACCCAATATTCCTGCCACCAGGGAGACCAGATGCCCCAGTTTGCCGAGATCACTTCCTCTTTTAGGGGCGTGGAGGACGGGCGCGTGTAACTGTCATTCCGGTCATCTGCCACAGGGTTTGGTGGGTCGTTTCCACTGAGATCCGTAATGTTACATCTTACTATGCCCTGCGCCGTACCGGGTCCGGACACGCTAACCTGAATGTCAACCACACATGGCTCAGACGGTGTGTGCCAACGCACCCACGCAAGCTGACTGTCACCATCCGGATAAAAAACATTGCTGACGGTGTAGGTCGCGCCCTTGATTGTGAACTGAACACGGACGGGGTTGTCGGGATCTGCCTGACCGCCACTGACCTCTACCGAGGTGATGACATCGGTGTCCACACGGTATTCGTAGTCAAACTCGGTGATCTCGGGTAGGTCCGGCTGCTCAGTAAAACGGACAATGCCGATGCCAAGCGACGAGATGATATTCGCATTGCTGACAATCTGAGTTTTGCTGCCGTTCCAAGCGGGATAGCCGAGATCCGGTGTTTGCAGGAAGATAGCCAGCGGCAGGTTTTTATGGGTAAGTGAACCCATCCAGCTCCGCAATCGACCATTTTCCTGTTGGTCATACAATGCCGCCTCGGTTGCGGTCATGGCGTATTGAAGACCGCTATAGCAAAAATACGCCAGTGGCTCCACCATGAGCTTATATTCGCCACCAATGAGCGATTCGTAGTCAAAGCCGATATAACCACAGAGACTCCGTAGCACCTGTGCGTCGGTGAAATAACTTCGAATGGCTTCGATGCTTGCACCTGCGTTGCCAGAGGAAATAATGCGCGGAAGGCTTTGCGCCGGGTTTCGGTAGCTGTAGCTATTCACTTTCGGTGACAAACTTCTCCCGCCGTTGTAGCTCAGCTTGCAGACCTTGCCGAAGTCGATGATATTGGCTGATGGAGTTTTGTTCGTTAAATCAACTGAGGTGCTTGCAATGGAGTGTGAATCAGCTTCCACAATAGTCACGCGCACTCCATCCATGCCGGGGTTCCAATAGTTTGAGCTTGTGCCGTCGCCCATGCCGCCGCCACCGCCGTCGATGTTTGGGTCGCCGGTGGCGTAGGCTTGCATAGATATGCCGAACAGCAGGACGAGGCACAGAAAAAGTGAAAGAATGCGTTTCATTCAACACCTCCTGAAAAAGTAAGAGCGCAGCCGTTTGGCTGCGCTCGGTCATCTTGTGTAGGTCAGTCCATGATCCCTACCTTTTCTCCGCTTTCGTACATATCGTCCAGAGTGCCGCCCTCGTTGCCACCTCCGACATCAACATACCCGAAGCCCGGCACATACATCTGCCCATTTCCGTTGGTGCTGCCAGGAGCTGGGTCTGCCGGTGGTGTGACCGTGGTCTGATCCGGCGTATAGGTGGGCGGCGTTTCCGTATTGCGCTCAGATTCCGGAACAGCATCAGCGCTATGGTCATCATCAATGGGAACGGGCGGTTCGGGAGGCTGCGGCTTCACGGGGTCACCTTGTATAGTCTGTTCAGTGCCAGTGCTGTCCGCGCCCTCGCTCGGGTTCGTGTCATCATCCTTGCCTCCGGCATTGATCTGTACATTTACGGCAGGATTCTTGCCATCATCCGGCATATCGATGTCCACCACCGGGTCGGAGGTCTGCGGAGTATCGTTATTGAGGACGGGGTCTTTTGTCTGCGGCTGCTCGCCAAAGCGGGTCGTGATGCTCACGATGAGCGCCACGCAGACGAGTGCGCCGACCACGAGTAGCAGAGTCTTTTTTGTCTTATCTGTCATAGAGTTTTGCCTCCTTTGTGCGTGATTTCATGATATCCTTCTAATTTGCACCCTATCACATAAGAGTGCGGAAGTCTACTGATTTTGCAAGTTTTTTCAGAACAAAGGCATATATTTCGCCTGCACCTTGAGGGTCATGCGGATGGGTGGCAGTACGGTTCCCGCAAAGCGGGTGGGAATCTCCAGCACGATGGTCGCGTCGGCGAGATATCCCTCACTTTGTCCGGAGGCGAGTCCGTTGTTGGAAAGCGTCACTCGAAGCTCGGATACGGTGAACTCCAGCTCGTCCCCCGCGTATTTGGCGTATCCGTCGCCTATCGAAGTCAGCCCCATGGTGAGGGCGAGGTGCGTATAGACATCGCCGGCGTCTACGCTTTCCTCCCATGCGTCATCGGTGGGAAACCAGCCCGCCGCGTAGCCTTCACGCACGGAGTGGTACACATCGTCATAGTTGTCGTTGACGGTGGAGATCACCGCCTGCTGTACGGCGTCGCGGACGCCCTGCGCGATAATGCTCACACGGAAGTATTCGGAGATCCCGCAGAAGATGAACAGGAGCGCGAGAGTCACGGCGATGGTCAGAGGGAATCCATCGCCGCGCCCTCCTTTGAGGAGAAAGGACAGTTTTTTCATTTCCAATACACCTCGCTCTTGCCCGTTGCCTGCGCTGTCAGCTCTATGGGGAAGCTACCCAGCCCGCCGAACAGACCTATGTCCACATCCAGCGAGAGCGTCACAGTCACTTCCTCGTTGAGCTGGATGCGGCCAGTCCTCGACCATGTGATGTCCGGCTCAATGCCGAGGCGCTCGGAGAGAACGGCAGCGCGGGTGTTGGTTTCGCTGCCCACGCGCCCGGTTATCTCAGCCTCCCGCACCAGCTCAGCGGCGTAGGTATCGAGGTTCTGCTTGGCGATGAACACCGGCAGCACCCGGACGGCAAGGGCGATGACAAACATAGCACAGAGGATCAGCACCACCACATCGATATATCCCTCGCCGGGTTTTCCGGCTTTCAGCTTCTTCAGCATAGTGTTTGCCCTCCTTGATCGGGAGGCGCATATTCCGGGTCGAGGGCGTATTCCTGTTCGATGCCATGCATATCTCGCAGACTGGACAGCGCGTGTTCAAATTCATCGGAGTGGTCGACGTCTTGTTCCTCTGCCCATTTATCCCGCACGACCTCCAAGGGATTCTCAAAGCGGAGCAGGTACTCCATGTGCTCGGTATCGAAGTCGCCTGTGACCAGCTCATTGTAGCAGATGTTTGTCGCAACAATTTCATCCGCTTTCCCAACAATAAGCCCCGGACTCATCTGAAACAGCTTATTCTGATAATCCTGCATATTTTTTTCGACCTTTGCGAAAAGAGCCTCATAGATTTCTCGATCTGTCAATTTTCCTCACCTCCTATCAGAACAGCCCGCCAAGCGACCTGATGATCTCATACACGATGACCACGATATAGGTCAGCATGAAGCAGGCCAGCATGACAAACGAGAATACCCGGATCTTTGGGGGTATCTTCGCCGCCTTTGCCTTGAGCCTCTGCAGCTCCAACTGCTTGAGGTCATGGCTGAGCATCTGGAAATACATCCGTCC
>VSSQ01000865.1_pt1 | contig 14344 bp, 11 predicted proteins | sample 4763081 | NCBI WGS metagenome assembly VSSQ01 (sample SAMN12137344, study PRJNA551015) | bioreactor metagenome | isolation source: SDC9 anaerobic chlorinated ethene degrading culture | place: USA: Knoxville, Tennesee | collected 2015-01-01
AAAGATGAGCTGTAATCCCTGTGTGTTATTGGTATCCCTGAAAAACATAAACCTGCAATTCCCGATGTTATACCTGGTACAACCTCAAACTCTATTCCTCTTTCTACAAGGTATTCAGCTTCTTCTCCACCTCTTCCAAAAACATAAGGGTCTCCCCCTTTAAGTCTTGCTACTGTTTTTCCTTCTAAGGCCTTTTTAACCATTATTTCATTAGTTTCATCCTGGGTCAAATAATGATTTGCAGATTCTTTACCGGCATATATGAATTCCTTTGACGTATCGTTTAAATTTATTAATCCCATGTTTAATAGTCTGTCATAAACAATAACATCTGCCTGTTCTAAAACTTTTTTGCCTTTTATTGTTATATTTTCTTCACTGCCAATACCTGCACCAACCAAATAAACCTTTCCATTTTCTTTCATTCTTCGGTTATCCTTTCTGAACTTAATTCATGGCTTTTTTCAATCAATTCTTCGGCTAACATGATGCCAAGATTTTCTGCCTGAGATATTGGAGCAGTGCCTTTTGTCGTCAACAAGAACCTGCCGTTTTCATCACCGTACATTGCATACAAAGTCATGGATTCATCATTAATTTCTGTATATGCACCCATGGGAAATTCACAGCCAACTCCCAATTTTTTTAGGAATGCCCTTTCTGCCTTTGCTCTAATTGATGTTTCATAATGTTCAATGGTTTTTAGTATGTTTTTTATTTCTTCATCTTCTTCTCTTATTTGAAGAGCTAAAATTCCTTGACAAGGGGATGGTATAAACAACTTTGGATCCAAGTAACAGCTTATCCTGCTTTCATAGTTTGCTCTTTTTAATCCTGCTGCTGCAAGCATTACACCATCAAGATTTTCTGTTTCGATTTTGTTCATTCTGCTTTCAATGTTTCCTCTGATACTTTTAACTTCAATATTTTTAATGAATTTTTTAAGCTGGACGTCCCTTCTTACGCTTCCTGTTCCAATTAAGCATCCTTCCAAGTCCGATAAAGAGTTAATAATTTTTTTTGAAACTATAACATCCCTGGGATCTTCTCCTTTGGGCACTGAACCAAATGTAAGACCTTTTGTATGCCTAGACGGCATGTCTTTCATTGAATGAACAGCTAAGTCAATCTCTTTATTAAGCAGTGCAGTTTCTATTTCCTTGGAAAATATTCCGTTATCGTTAAATTTATGAAGAGGTACATTTAGTATTATATCTCCCTTTGTCTTTATTACTTTTATTTCAAATTCCAAGTGAGGGTTATTTTCTTTCAGTTCTTTAATTACTAAGTTTGTCTGAATTAAAGCTAAATTGCTGCCTCTTGTTCCCACTTTTATTTTCATTTAGTTCTCCTGCCTGACTGAATCCTCAATATCATTTAAAAATATTTTCAAATCCGAGTTATTTTTACATATCAATGAATCCATGGTAGATTTTATATTTCCAATATTTAAACCTTCGTTATTTTTCATTTTTAACTGCTCTCTTATTTCACACAGCAAGCTTATTTTTTCTGTGAATTCTTCATTAAGGATTTTACCAGTTTCATTTAATATTAGTTTTGCAGCTGTCGGGCTTTTGCCCTGTGTATTTACCGATACTGTTATATTATCTTTATGTAAAATAGCTGAAGTAATAAAATCTGATTTCTCCCTACTGTCAGCAACCATGACCAAGGATTTTTTATCTTTAAAATATTTGCAGATTTCCATGTTCAACTCATGATTGTCAGTACAGATAAAAACCATGTGATAATCATCTGAAATTTCAAAGTTTTCAATGTTTTCTCTTATTAGAATAATATTTCTATTGATATTATTCAGCTCATCAACTTCCTTTAAAAACTTTTCTGAAACAACGTCTATATGAGCATCAGTCTTTGCAAGGTCTTTCAGCTTTAAATATGAGGCGTTTCCTCCACCCACAACTAGTATTTTTTTATTTAATGTATCAATACATATAGGATAATAGCGCATTAAAATCCAAAAAGTTCATTGAGCACTTTTACATACTCATTAAGCTTTTTTTCCTCCCTTGTATCTTTTAGTGTTATAACTGCTTCTCTCATAAGTCTTTTAAGCGATGATTCAATCATTTTATCAATTATTTTTTTATCTTTTACACTTAAATTTGTCTTTCGGTAAATGTATGAAACAGTGTCTTCTTTTATATTGTTGCATTTTATATACATTGATTCTAATACCTTGTCTGCTTTTAAACTGCTTTTCCATATGTTAAATTCATCAATGCATTCGTCAATAAAACTTAAGTTTTCATTTAAAAGAGTTTCTCTCATAATTTTATTTTCTTCAGATTCTGTTTTTAACGAGTCCACATCATACAATAAAATGTTTGGAATGTTTTTTATATTTTCATCAATATCCCTTGGCATTGCTAAATCAAGAATATATAAAGCTTTATCTCTATTCTTTTTCATGTCCTCTTCTTTTATGATTACATGAGGGGATGAGGTTGCACTGATGATAATGTCTACTTCATTGATTATATTTTTCAAATTTTCGTATTCCACTATTTCTACGTCTTTATATTTTTCCCATATGTCTATGGACTTGCACTTGTTTCTGTTGCAGATGAATATTTGACCAGTCTTATTCTCTCTTAGGTGAGTTAAAGCCAGAATACCCATTTTTCCAATTCCAATAACAAGAATTTTTTTATTTGACAAATCCTTGATATTCTCCCTAAGCTTTTTTACGCCAATATAACTAATTGATAGTGGATTTTCAGATATCTTTGCTTTTGTTTTAATTTTTTTTGCAGCAGTAATTGCTTCTCTAAATAATTTATTTAATATTTTACTGCTGCCATTTAATACCATTGCCGTAGTCAAGGCTTCTTTAACCTGTCCAAGTATTTGATCTTCGCCTATTACAATTGAATCAAACCCGGCACATACCTGAAAAATATGTCTAACAGCTTCATCATTAATTTTTGAAAAAATATATTCATCAATCGTTTTATCTTTAAAAAAAGATAAGTAAAATTCTTTAACAATATGAACAGCCCTTTCTATATTGTCTGATACTACATATATTTCACTTCTGTTGCACGTTGACAAAATAATTATTTCATCAATATTTTTATCTAATAATATAGTAGTTGCTTCAATCTTTTTAGCTTCAGTAAAAAAAACTTTTTCTCTTATTTTAATAGGTGATAAATTATGATTAAATCCTATTACCGCTACTTCCATGCTCACCTCTTGTTCTCACAACCTCTTTTGGTAATGATTTTATTTTCAATATAAGTTGAATTGTTTTAAACTGGAAATCCTTTAATTCTGGTACAGATATTACTGGCAAACAACTAGCAATATCTCCTGATTATAATTCAGACAATAAAAAAACTTCCGAAGTTTTTCGGAAGTTTAAATAAACATAATAATTTACAATAACAATTTTAATTATTATACGATAATCCTCCCGAAAATCTATAAAAAGTATTATGGCAGGTCTCCTGACTTTCGGTTCAACTAATATTCACCTTCCCATGCATACGCACAGTGGCATTGAAAATTATCACCTTTCACAGTAGCGGGGGCTGTAACAGCTTTTACTGTTTTCCCTATTAAAACTTATGTTACCACAACACAAATATTCAATTTGCCTAAATTATATATTAAGATCTTTATATTGTCAACAAATATAATCCCACTCCAGATAAAGAGCACACTATAATTTCTTAGAGTGAGCATAAAAAAAACAATCTCATTTTATAAGATTGCTTTTTCATTATATATTGGTACGGATGACAGGACTTGAACCTGCATGGAGTTACCCACACGGACCTGAACCGTGCGCGTCTGCCAATTCCGCCACATCCGCATATCTTCAATGGTTACACATTTTACAGTGTGTTTTAACACACACGGTATTATCTAAATAATATTAGCATAAAAAAAATTTTATTTCAAGCTTTTTACACCACTACATGTAAGAATCACTTAAATATAATTGATAACAACTAAATTGGAGTCAACAGATTTAATTAACTTAATACATGACACTTTGAATTAATTTGCATAATTTTATGTATTAAAAATGGTAGCAGATATGAAAACTATACCTATAAAAAAACTATTTTTAAATTTTTATTGCATATGGCTATGTTATGTATTAATTAAATATCAATACTTAAGAAATACATGTGCTTAAGAATTCATCAGAATTAGCTAATGCTTCATATAAACAAGTTCTCCAATTATTTACACCATAATTTCTTTTATAAACATTTACTCTTCTTAATAAAGTATTCTTATGTATTTTAATATCTATTTCTTTACCCATAGATATTTCCGTATAGACATTTGAAATTTCAGATACTGCATGTGACTCACATCTTTTGAATAAATTTAATTTTTCATAGTGACTTTTTACGATTTCAAACTCTTTCTCTGAAATTAAGTTTGGTTTTTCTAATTTAAAAGAAACGCTAGGATAATTTTTATTTATTGCATCAAAAGTTATATATGCATAAAGGAATTTTTGTTTGATAAAGCTATCAAAGTAAAAGTTAAGATATTGTCTATTTATTCCATCTCTCCAATTGCTTTTTTTTAAATTATTGCATGTCCCACATGAAGGTATTAAATTAATTGGTAAAATTGAATATTCAGGAAATTCAGTTTTAGGTAGATAATGGTCTATTGTATCAGGGGAGCTTAACCCACAACAAGGGCAATTAGATTGTACGTGGACATCCTGTTTACTAATAATTTCGGCAGTTAACTTACCAATATAGTATTTAGAATCTCTTGAGTAACAATTTATTAAGGTATCTTTTTTATTTTTATCTAATACTATAGGATTGTTTATCTTACCCAATTCAAGTTTATTATTTTCATATGTTTTATACCTATAAAATACAAGTTCTTTTAAAGAATTGAGTATAATTTGATTTTCTACAGATTTGTTTTTAATTGTCTCGTTGAACACTTCTTCTGCATCGACTTCTAATGGCTTTAAAATTCTCATTCTATTTCACCGCCATTATTTGATTCCTTTTGTTTACTTAATATGTTTAGATATGTCATAGCATTGAAACTTAATTGATTATCAAACATACTTATTATTTCTTCATATTCAATATTGTCTAACATTTCTTTAAAATATTGTTTATAATTACTCTCAGTGTTCTTCACTTTAAAGACTTCATTAATAATATTACTTATATTTTCGCCAAAAGATTCAATGGAAAGACTTGTAATTACAGGTGTATTATTGAATCTTTCAAATACTTTTACATAGTAAGATGGTATCTCTTGTATTATTATCGGAGAATGTGTTGATAATATTGCATATGAATTGAACTCTTCTAATAATTTATTTAACATTCTCATTAAATTAGAAATTGCATTAGGGTGTAAGTGTATTTCAGGTTCATCAAATAAAATTAGCGATTCATTTTCAATGTTTGCAATAACTTCAGTTATTGATGATACTAGTATGTATTGACCCGAGCTCAAAATTTCTACTTCTTTATTCTCTAATATCTCATCTAATAAATAAATATATTCATCTTCAAGTATTTCCTCCATAATATTTCTCCACTTAACCATTCTGCCCTTTTCTTTAATTAATTTAATAGAATTGTTGAATTTATCTTTAATTTTATCTGTTGAAAGCAAAGCGTTACCATCTTTTATGCCACAATATACATAATTAAAAAATATATTATCAGGATCCTTCTTTAATCCACTATTTAAATCATTTGTTTTAGGTTTATAAAATTCATCAAAATAGCTATACGAAATCGCTACAATTTTACTAAATGGTGGTATAACTGAAAAACAATTTTTTATATTAAGAACTAATGATTCAGCTAAATTTGAAAGTATTTTAGTTTTGCCTGTTCCATTTTTACCGATTAAAGCATTAATTCTATTAGGCAGGTATGGTTTCTTAGAGAAATCAAATTCTATCTCATGTTCTTTACTTGCATATTCAAGTTTTTTCTTAAATGTAAAATTAAACCTCGTATCCCCTCTAAAATCAATATCATTAAGTATCTTATCTCTGTTTCGGATAATTCTTTGAGGTTCAGTACTTCTTAATAAAGAAACATCAAATGAATATAAATCTTTAAATCTATTATATATTTCATTCGAATATACGACATCTCTTAACCCAATTAAGATTTCTTCCTTATATGCTGCATTCAATGCGTTTAATTTTCTATAATAATCTATTGATTGCCCTAACGAACAAAATTTGTCATCTAAATTTCTAAAATGCTCAGGTAACTTATTGACTGTAGTATTATCATCTATACATAATATCTTTGTGTCACCTATATATTCTTTTTGATGATAACTTCTTTCGCAGAAATATATTTGAAATAATGTTTTATACCCAAAATCATCCCATCCATTATTTTCAACTATAACACATGGAAAATTTCTATTATAATCATTTCTTCTATTCCATATTTCCAAATAAAAGTTCATAATACGTTTCTCCTTACTTAATTTAATATTCCAATTTACATTAATAAAAATTTATAGTTTCAATGAGCAACAAATTAGTTATTAAATATCAATAAATTTTTATTTAATTTAGTCAATTCGAACTTTCTGCTAATATTGTACAAATTATAAAAGATTCTCATTTGTTTTCCTACATGGGTTTATTAATTACTATACTATATTATTTACCAATCCATGTTAAGTTGATTGTTAATTTCATAATCTATTCTATCTATCCTTGCCTCTACATCTTCTTTACTATTTATATCTTTCATCAAAGATGACACATCTACAGGTATATCTATATAATTGTTTATGTATATCATGGGATATAAATATTTTTCTTCCAATAAATCAAACATCTTATAAAAAATATTTCTATATTTTAAAAACAATTTAAAGTCCAATTTAATATCTTTATAGCCTTCAGTAAAGCCTTTAAGATATTGTTTACCAACGTAAAGTGGATATCTTCCAAAATCATCTATATGAGCATAGACTTTAAGTTCTCTTGAAAATTTTCCGTGTGCATTTCTATTTCGATGAATTTCCTTAATTTTTCTCAATTCTCCTAACAAAGTTGATATATCATCTAATTCAAATATATCTGTTAGTTTTTTGTCCCATGTCCATCTTGGATTATGTATTAATTCAAAGTACGACTTTGCTAAATCAAATTTGCTTGAAAACGGATAAAGTAAAGTTAATATGTGTTCTAAAAAAGAATAAAATACGTCTATATAGGATTCTATAGAATATAATAATTCATTTACTAATTCTCTTTTTCTATTATGATATTTATTATATTCCATAGTATAACTAACTTCTTTGTCTTGCAATAATTTAGATTTAACACTTTTACATTCAATTTTACTTAAATCTTTAATACTATTATATTTTTTGTTTAGTTTATAAATCCTTTCTTCATAAAATGTAAACTTTTCAAAATAATATAGATATTCATTTTCCATTGTAAAATTGTTATTATTTAATGATATCTTTGAAATATCCAAAAAAAGTTCTTCCAATTCATTTTTTACTATGCTAAGAATTTCTAAAACTTCGTCTTTATAGTCCTTATCAATATAAAAAATATAGCTAAGTTTACGATGCGCTACACAACCATATGTACCTTTATAATCAAATTTAATTATATAATTTATTTTTTCAAAAACTCTCTTTTTCACTTTAAAATCAAGTATATTATTAAAACAATATTCCATCAAATCAGGATTTAATGGATTTTCATAATAACTAACTTCATAAAAATTGTCTGTGTTTATTGTATTTTCATCAACATTTGTAAAATATTTTAGCAAGTCCTTAATTTTATTAATTTTGTCATCCACGTTTTACCCCTATATTCCTTTGTAATTATAAATTTTGTATTGATTATGAATTGTTTTCTTCTTTATGTAATATCAATAAAATTTTTATTTCATTTGAATAACTAATAATATTTTAACATTTAAAATTATAAAACTCTGATAATAATAAGAAATTTTTCAATGCTAAAAACAACTTTATACAATCTTTTCTTCTGACTTTCTTTTTAGTCATTCCATGCATAATAAAATTTCTATTTAAAAAATCAGGCTCATCTTTAAAATTATTTGCGCTTTCAAATAACTTTTTTAAAAAAACTGTTATATTGCAATATAATAAATATTTAATACTCTTTTCATCTATACCACCACTATTAGACATATATGTATTAAATCTACTAACAGCCTTCCCGCCAACTTTCTTACTATCAAATTCACCGTTTCTATCTTGAAAATTCAATAGTTTCTGCTCAATCATAGATATAACTATCATAGCACATGCCTTATAACAAGATGATTTAAAACATTTTATAGCTTCATCAAGTTCTAATTTTTTAATTTTATATGTGTACAAGTCTTTAAACAGTAACTCTAATTCTGATTTTTTTAAATACCTTAAAGCAATTTTGTCTGCATCAATTTGAGTTTGAGGAATTTCAAAAAAAAGAGAAATAGGTGCACTCTCTATAATAGTCCAACCATAGTTTCCCCATTCTTCAAATGAGCTTTTATAATTCTCAACAATAGTACCATCAACCAATGGTTTAATAATAGTAGATATTCTCTGTGACCATTGCTCAATCATGTCATTATATTGTAGAATAATTTTGCCAAATTTACTAAAAGATTTATTTAATGAAATTGCCATTTCACCCATTTGTTCAAAAAAGGGTTTAAGATTAGGTATAATATACTTCTTCGTTAAATCAGAATCGCTCATATGATAGTATTTCTCTCTTTCTATATGTAAAATAATTAATGCTACTATTCAATTTCTATAATATCATAAAATACATTTTCAGATATTATCTGTGAATCATGACCTTTTAGAATTAATTGCTAATTATTACAAGTACACCCTCGGTAAATCAAAAAAATTGTACTCTATCTTTTTAAAACTATATTTATCATTTTTTTATCATAATTTTAGTTAATCTGCCATCTCTATTCACCCATTTTGATACTCATAAAATAAATTTACTTGTTATCTTAACTATTTGAGTTTTCTCCAAGCCACCGTTTTGCCCTTCTAAATCCTAAATCTTGAGCCTCTTTTACTGTTGATACATATAATTCACCAACTACATTTATTTCTGTTCTATCATATTGTTGATCAAAAGGTAGATGATATATTTTTTCTTTGGTTTTATTATTAATATTACATTTAATCATAGGATATTGACTTAATTCAAAGTTCTCATAAACTTTTATCCCTAAGGCATCTGCAAACTCTTTTGCAGTATTAGATAAAGAGGTTGAAGTATAAAATACCGCATTTATTATTCTTTTGTTGTAGTCTTCAATAAAATCTGATATTTTGATTGTATCATCTAGAAAAGTTAATTGTTCATTAATTCTATTTACTGTTTTGTTTTTTTCTTCTATCCAATACTTTACAGTTGTTCCATACAATTGATTTATTGCATTCTCATGTATTTCTTTTCTTTTTGACCAACATTTACATTGTATTACTAGAATGTTATCACCCTTTTTACAAATCAAATCACGTCCTAAATCTTCAAAGCCTCTAATAATACCTTGATAATAAACTTCATAACCTGTTTTTTCATATAAATAGCCTATATAACGTTCATACATTTTGCCAATTTGTAATTTGTTTTTTGGCTCTTTTAAGTATCTATCCAAAGCTAATTGATACTTTTCTACTGTGGATAATTTTATATACTCTTCTTTGGTTAGGTAATTTCTTGCTTTATCATAATCATTTTCTTCTTCAATATTATAATTGGGTAACGTCGTATTTTCTAACGCTTCTTGTTCTGTTAAATCTTCTAACCACGGAAATAAACTTTCATAGTATTTTATTGTAAATTCTAATAAAACCATTTTTTTTAATAATTCTTTTTTTTCCTTGTTAATACGTTTTACTTCTTCTGCGCCCTTTAAGGCAGGATTAGGTTTTAATTTTAACTGCTGACTAATATATTCATCATAAGAAGTGCTGTATTTACTATACAAATCAGCAATCCAAGGGATATTTATAGTTTTATTTTTTAATAATTTATTTAAGGTATCCATTTTTTCAATTTTAATATTTAATTCTTTTTCACGCTTATCTAATTCTTCTAATTTAAGTTTGTGCTCTTTTTGTAGTTCATTTATTTCATTTTTTGTTTTTAGTTCTAATTCATATTTATAATTCCTTAATTCTACTTCTTTTTTTAACTCTTCTGTTTTAATTCCATTTTTATTTCCTTTTTTATATCCATATATATAAATTACAAGAGCAACAAATATAATTATATATATTAAATACTTATATAATAAATCTTCCATAAGGCATTCTCTCCTTATTATTGTTGTAACCCATTCAATTTAATTATATAGCAACGTTTTCCAATTAACAAGCCATTTATAAACATTAATATTATTATTACTACTACATTTTTATGTTAAATGGATAGTAGAAGTGCTATCTGCAAAATGCAAATACTTATACGTACAAATACTGTAAAATATCCCCAATATAAAAAAGATGCTTACTTGCTATCCTCTATTTGCTCTTATTAATGTAATTTTAGTTATTCCTGTTATTTCAGTAACATGCTTTATATGAGCATTCTCCTCCATTCATACTTAATTGGCTTAAAGCATGCACTATTTGTTTAGGTGTAATTCCTTTAAGTCTACCCTCTTTACTTGAAATAAATCATTCTACAATGCTTTCCTTTTTAACTTGTCCATTAACTCTGTAAAATTACTTGGGTAATATGAAGTGCAAAAATGTTTAAAGTTTGTCTCTTGATAATCAGTAGTGCTATTTATCGCCCATGTTACTCTTTCAAAATAACTTTGTTCTCTATCATCTTCATCATTACGAACTTCAGCAAATTGAAAAAACAGGATCACATCCTTATCATAAGAATCATAATTAATGAATGTCTTACTTGCATAATTCCAACTGTATTTCCCACCATTGTCTTTTTTATTATGCCATTCATCACAGAATTTTATTTTTCCGTTTTCATATGTATCTATCATATTAAATATCCAAATAATTTTCTTACCTAAATGCTTATAGAATAAAGTTCGCTCATCAAATTCCTCACTTGAGATTGGACTATTCTGAAATTCAATTGCATAACCATAGCACAATACATCAGTTCTGCGAATTATCTTTTTACAGTTTTCAGCAAAAAGGCTGTAATCATCATTATCGATATCTAATTTCAAAACAACTTCTCTGTTTCTTAATGGAAATTTCATTTGCCAATTTCTATGCCATTCTGACATATCATTATCATAATTGTCACAGTTGCATTTGTTTTTGTGCGCAAAGTGTGGAATCCTAACATTACCATTTCTAATAATAAGTTCTTCGTGACATGAAGGACAAGAAAATTTGTCAAATGCATGTTTTACAGCAGTATCAATATCAATTAAATGATTGTTATCATCTAACGCAGAAAACATTTATTTCATCACTTCCCTTGTTAAATTTCTAATACTGTGACTCTTTAAAATATTTTGTTTACCTCTTACATCATAGAGTGTTTGCTATAAAATTGAACCATATATGTAAATTCTCGTCTATTTATTATCTATTTTAAACGCTTTGATACAATATTTCAATAAAGAAAAAATTGTTATACAAAATCGAATAAATAATAATCATAGTTATAGAGTAAAACTGCTTACAATCAAATTGAGTTTGTGATTTATACAAAAAACTGTAAAATACCCCCCCTATAAAAAGAGAATAGCTTATTTGCTACTCTCTAAACACAATTAATTTTATTTATCAATATCTTTAATTATCCTATAAACAGTTGTTCTACTTAATCCTGTTTTTTCAACTATATCTTTGATTTTATAGTTCTGTTCTAACATCAAAACAACTATATCACTTTTATTAGTTCTTCCATTAGGTCTTCCACCTACTCTACCTCTTGCCTTTGCACTTGCCAGCCCTTCTTTAGTTCTTTGACTTATTAAATCTCTTTCCAATTGACTTAATCCACTCATTACAGTAAGTAAAAAACTATTATATGGGTTATCAGAAGTAGTATCTAACCATGTATCTTTTATGCTTTTAATACTTGCACCTTTGTCTTTAATCTTTTCTGTTATATCAAGTAAATCTTTTGTGCTTCTGCTTATTCTTGTTAAATCAGCAATTACAACTATATCATCTATTTGTAATTCATCTATCATTTTATTTAACTGCTCTCTATCCCTTTTAGTGCCTGTTATTTTTTCTTGATATATGCTTCTCTTATCTACTCCATACTTTACTAATGCATCAATTTGTCTATCAAGGTTTTGTTCTTCTGTACTAACACGTGCATATCCTATCAACATTTAATTTTTCTCCCTATGGTAGTTATATTCTTAATTATATTGTACCACAAACGTTCCACAATGTAAATAGTATTTGATACGTTTTGTGAAACATTTTTGCAGCAAAAATGCGTTGAAATTACGTAGTTAATAAAATGTTTCATAAAACGAGTGTTTTTGAAACATGCTAACTAATATTAGTCAAATAATTTCAACTCAATAAGTCCATGTAATTAAAGTTCATAAAACAATAAATTTTCCTAAAAGAAAAGCAAAATGCAAATATTATAAATACACTTCTTAAAACACCTGATAAATTTGAAAACCTTAAATTTATTCTATTATATAATTATATAAATAATATTTAATGCTTTTATATTAATCTAAATTCAATCCTTTAATAATACGTTCTTTAGTACTTTCGTAAGTTTTACTAAAATTATTTTCATTTAACTCTCTTAGGATTTGTACTCTTAATAATGCCCATTCATCCCATGTTATTTTACATTTTGCTTGAATAAACACTCCTAAATGAACAGGTAAAGGTTGGTAACACATATGTTTTATAATTTGTCTATTTACAAATTTACTATCCATTTTAATAATTCTTTTATGCATATCATTTATATCATTTTGTGAAAAAGGTCGATTATCAACTTTAATTACCTTGTCGCAATAATCTATCCTTGGAGGTTCCTCAATATCAATATCATAGTTTGTTTTATAAAACTTTCTAAATTCTTCATTTTGTTGCTTTATATTATTTTCATAATTATATTCAAATTGTTCTTTTGATTCAAATCCCCATGTCCTACAATTTAATGGTCTAATTTCATATATAGAACATTTCTTATTTTCATCTATTAGTGGACATTGAAATTGACTATTCTTTAATGATAATAATAACCAATCTATAGTTTTTACAATTATATTTTTTGTTTGCTCTTTTGATAATTGTTTAAATTCTCTAAAGAAAAGTAAAAATTCAACAAAATATGCATTTGGCGAATCCATACAACAATTGCCACAACACTCACATTTAGTTTTAGGAACTTGATTTTGTATTTTCTTTACTGAATCTATATATCCATTTGTTTCTGCAAGTTTAAAAGCACTTGCTAAAACTTCATCATAGTAATATGTATACTTCAATAATAATCACCTCTTTCGGTAATTATTATGCTTATAACAATATACTTATTACACTTAGATTCATTAGGATGTTTTTACTTTTAAAGTATATATAACTCTTTTGAGGATTATCAAAATTAATATTTTTATTAATACTAAGATATGACACTTTTGTATATATTGAAAAATATAGTTCTTATTGGTGCAAATACTTAAAAGTTACGAAACCTCTTTATGACTCTTGCTTTTATATAAGTGCAAACGATTGACTTTTTATATTGTTAATAGTAACATAAAAATAGTAAAATATTATTTAATTAATTTAGCATTTCGTCTATGATAATACTCTTAAGGAGGAATGAAATTTATGAAAGAATACATAAATAAACAGATAAAATGTTTTAACCCATCAAAGCATAACAAAATTATAGTAAGCAACAGTAAAATATATCATTACACATCACCACAAGGTTTATATGGAATATTAGAAAATGAAAATTTTAGATTTACTGATTGTCAATTTCTTAATGATAAGTCTGAATATATGCATATAATTAAGCTATTCAACAAGGCATTAGATGAAGTAAAAAATGATTTAGACAATGAGTTTAAATCATACATAATTTCGAGTTTTAAACAACATAAAACGTATTCTAACTATGGAATAGATGATATCGAAATAAATAGTGTAGATTCCAAATTATCTATAAATTTTACACCAAAGCGATATTATATATTTTGTACGTCAACTTCTAAGGACTCAATAGGAATGTGGAATTATTATGTTAAAGATAATAATTACCAAGGATATAATATTGAGATTAGTATAAATCAAATGTTAGAAAGCTTTAAGACAATTAAAAATCCAAATGTTAATTTATATT
>VSSQ01000867.1_pt1 | contig 14318 bp, 13 predicted proteins | sample 4763081 | NCBI WGS metagenome assembly VSSQ01 (sample SAMN12137344, study PRJNA551015) | bioreactor metagenome | isolation source: SDC9 anaerobic chlorinated ethene degrading culture | place: USA: Knoxville, Tennesee | collected 2015-01-01
GGTGGTGATCGGGCCCGAGATTTCCTACGAGGACAGCTCGGCCGATGCCGGCCTGCGACCTTAAGAGAGAACGACGATGACCGATAAAATCGAGGACTTCACCGATCTGATTACAGCCGGGGAAGCGCGCGCCCCTGATCCGGCACTCCGGGCGACCGCCGTTCTGGCGAACCTGAGCGCGATTATCGGGCAAGAGGCGCGTCTCGGCAAAAAGAGCACCCGCGTTCCGGGAAATTTGGTCGCCGTCCGAGGTTCCTCAGCCGAATTCAATGTGGCTGGTGTCCATGAGGCTGTTGTGGGCGCGGGCTATCGGCTCAACACCCGCAGCGAAAACCGTCAATTCGCCGACGTCCGGCTCGAGATCAGCTGGGGGGATGGGGAATGATGGGCACCTTCCTGTTCTATCTTGGGGCGCTGCTCGGCATCATGGCAATGGTCGTGCCTTTGGTATACGGGGTACGGCCACCAGCGGACGCCATCGCAGCGAGCTATGGGGCGGCGCTGTTCTGGATGGTCTTCGGCCTCGGGCTCCACTTCCTGCACATCAGGACGAGAAAGTGATGGCAGCCCTGGTCGGTCTCGCGGCGGAAAGGTGACATACCAAGGAGGTGGCGGGGCATTCCCGCCACGCCAAGTTATCTCGTCGCACCGAAGCAGGGCAGTTTCGCCGCCGCCTCCACCCAACTCTCCAACGAGGCCTCGATCCGGAGATTGGTCGGCGCGATCCTGATGGAGCAGACCGAGGAATGGATCGTCCAGCACGGCCGTTACATGACGCTGGAAACCCTCGCGCCGGTCTGCGATGATGTGATGTTCAGCCTGCCTGCTGCGCAGCGCGACTGACCAACTTGCCCCGCACCAGAACGCGAGGCCCACCGCCAGCTACACCATCCGCTGGGACAGCATCGCGCGCGGCGCCAATGCGGTCACACCGATCCTCCGAAACGGCCGCATCTGGAAAGAAGGCTGCCCCGCCGCGCGGGCACGAAATGAGATCCCATGGGCGACACGGCGCCTCGGAAGAAGTGGGCGGGATACCCTGTCCGAAGTCGGGTCGAAGCCCAGATGAATCGCCTGTAGCTTTTTGGCGAGCCGATCATGTCCCGAGATCCCGCGCGCCAACCCACTGAAGTTCAGATCCGCATCCTTCGCGGCGGCGCCCGGACCAATGGCGCATGCCGCTCGGTCATGAACCGGATCTCGGCCCTCGGCGCGGCCGAGATCCGGGCCATTGCATGAGCGGCATGGGAAAGGGCTTCTTCGATCCAGACGCTCAATTGCGCAACATCTTCGCCGGACAGGCTTTGGGAAACGCGGGGAGGCAGCGCCGAAGGTGCCGCCGCGGCCGGCGGCAGACCTCCGCCCCCCGCGATCCAGACCCGCCGTTCGATACTACGGCAGGCCGGCGCGGCGTTTCGGAGATCCGCCCGCTTCTCACTCCGGCAAGCGCACCGGGCCGAGATCCGCCCAGCGATCGCCGGGCCCCGGATTGTCGGCTGTGCAAGCGCCGCCCAGATGGGTCATGATGCCCCAGACCGCGTTCAGCGCCGTCTGCACCGCGCCCTCGACCCAGGCCGGGGTCCAGCTGATCCCGTCGCCTGCCAGGAAGATGCCGCGCTGTTGCTCGGGGAACCCCGCCTGCATGAAATGGCCATACATCCGGTGATTATAGCGATAGTGACCGGGCAGCGCCCCCTTGAACGCCCCGAGGAAATTCTCGTCCGCCTCCCAGCTGACGCAGATCGGATTGCCGCGGATGTGGCTGCGGATATCGACGCCGGGATAGATCCGCTCCAGCGCCGCAAGCGCCAGTTCCACGCGCTTCTCCGGGCCGTAGGGCAACAGCTTCAGCGCATCGGTCATCCAGCTGTAGGACAGGCAGATCACCGCGGGCTGGTCCGGGCCATTGTCGAAGAAATAGGTGCCGCGCGTGTTGCGATCGGTCAGCGTCATCGACAGCAGCGGGCGCCCGTCGGGGCCGAGCTCGTTCCAGAACGGCCGATCGACCATCACGAAGGTCTTGGCGGCCTGCATGTAGCGGGTGCGATCGAGCGCCATCCACAGCTTCTGGTCGAACAGCGCCTCGTCCACCTCGACCGAGGTGGTCAAAAGGTGACTCTGGCAGGTGACCAGAACGGCGGCATAGTCGCGCGCCACCCCCCAGAGATCGGTCACCGTCAGCCCGCCCTGCGCATTGCGGGCGATCCGGACGGCCCGCCCGAGCGTCGCCCCGCCGTTCAGCGCCGCGAGCGACGTGCCTTCGGGCCAGTGCACGCAGGGCACAACTTCGCGCCAGAGCCGGTGCAGCACCGTCTCCACCCCGCCGACGATGAAACGCTGATGGTCATCAAGTTCCAGCAGGTTGACACGCAGGATCTCGAGCATCGAATTCGGAAAATCGCTGTCCCAGCCGCCGGTGCCGAACCCGACTTGGCCAAACACCTCGCGGTGGCGGAAACTCAGGTTTCGGAACGCCTGCGATGAGGTGACAAAGTCGTAGAAGGTGCGCTCATCCCATTTCTCGACGATCGGATCCCAGATCTCTTTGATCCGCGCCGCGTCACGCGCCCGCACCGCCTGCGTCAATGCGGCGAAATCGGCATGTTCCTCGAGCGCGGCGCGATAGGCCTCTGCCACCTCCTGATAGAGGTGGGGCAGATCATCGGCCTGCCGGGCGAAATGTGTCTCACCTTCCAGGTCGATCACCGTCGATCCCGCCGCCGGCGTCAACGGGTTCGGGAAAGGCCGGCTTTCCATCCCGAGCCTGTCGACATAATGATAGAAGGCGCGTGAAGAGACCGGGAAGCGCATCCCGCCCAGTTCCGCGATCACCGACTCGGCGCCCTCGAAGGGTTCGGAACGCAGCCGCCCGCCGAATTTGGCGGATTCGTAGATCTCGGGCCGCAGCCCCATCTTCATCAACTCGTGCCCGGCAATGATCCCCGCCGCCCCCGCACCGATCACCGCCACGGGCTGGCCGTACCGCTCGGCCGGAATGTGACCAAGCCCCGCGGGGTGGGTCAGCCAGTCGTCATAGGCGAAGGGAAAGTCTGGGCCGAAGGCGGTGACGGGCTTTTCAACATTCATGGCAGATCGGACTTCCTGTTGGCCAAAATGGCGTAACTATATGAAGAACTATACGTTTTCCGGAGGATGGAAGGGAAGCGGGCACTCTGTCAGACGCCGCCGACGAAAGGGCGGATCGAGGCCGTTTTTTCGGCATTTTGTATGCCGCTGGCGGCAGCCGCGTCGGCGGGGGCATGGATGATCCCGGCGGCCGCCAGCCCGGTCGGGGTCGAACATGTCCGGCGACGTCCCGTCCCCGCACGCGCAATGGAAATGACGTCGTGATGGCCCAGGCCAATCTCGCAGCGGACGAGGGGGAGCGGACGTTCGGCGGGCGACCCGTCATCGCCGGCCCCGACGGCGAAGCCCGCCCGGCAGGGGATCGGCTTCCGCCCGCTCAGGAGGGACTGCCGAGCCGGTGATAGAGAATGCCGCGCGCCAGCCAGCAGCCGAGGCTGAGGCCTGCCACCCTGCCCGCGTCGTCGCGACGGATGTGCAGCGTCCATTCCCCGGGCGGGGCGGCATCCATCGCGCGGCGGCTGGTCACCGTCCACACATCGCGCGCCAACGGATACATGCGCTCCATCGGCCCCGCCCCCAGCATCCCGTCGAAGCCGATCTGGGCCGCTCCGTCGCGCGCCTCGATGTCCAGCGTGGCGCCGAGCCCGTCGGACCGGTAGCGCCCGGCGATTTCCGTTGCATCTGCCCGGGCAAGCGGTTCCAGCCGCTCGGCGCGGACAATCAGGTTCTCCCCCCGGCGCTCCATCACCAGATGATCGCCCTCGCGCTGCAGCACGAGGCCCGGCGCTTCGGCGCGGGTCTCCCCCACAGGGCGCAGCAGGACCGGCGAGACGGCATACTGCAGCCGCACCCCCGCCGGCACATCGCGGGTGCGCAGGAACAGATCACGGTCACGGTCGAGCCAGAGCCCGTCCCAACCGGACCCGGGCAGGGCGGCGGCGGGGGCAGGCGCGCCTAGCGCGGCGGCCATCAGCCCTTCGGCCGCACGCATCGCGCTGGCCTCATGGTTAAAGATCACCACGACCGACAGCCGTTCTGCCGCCACATGCAGCCGATAGGAGCAGAACCCCCGCACCCCGCCACCATGTGCCGTCAGAGCCTGGCCGAGATGATGATAGCGGCGCAGGCCATAGCCATAGGGAGCGGCCGTGCCATCGGCAAAGGTGACGGGGGCAGAGATCCGATTGTACAGTCCCATCGCATCGTCGCGCGTGGCATCGATGTGCCGTTCCCAGGCCAGCATGTCGTCGAGCGAGGCGGAAACCCCCGAATCCCCGAACCAGGTCAGCGCACTTTCGGCCGGCAGGAAGCCCACCTCGTCATTGCCTTCGTAGCCGATCACGCCATCAAGGCGCGTGGCCATGTCAGGCGCGAGGCAGGCCGTCGGCATGCCCGCGGGCCGGAAGATGCGCTCGTCCAGCAGGTCGCCGAAATCACGCCCGGTGGCGCGGCAGATCAACTCGGCGAGCAGGCGGAAATTGCCGTTCGAATAGGAGAAATGCGCCCCCGGCGGAAACTGCCCGTCCTGCGCCTGCGCCAGCAATGCCACCCCATCGGCCGCAGTGAACCGCCCCTCGGGGGCCGCGCCGTGCAGGACGGTCAGCGCCCAGTAGTCGCGCAGGCCGGACTGGTTGTGGCACAGCTGGGCAATGGTCGGCAGTCGTCCACGGAACCGCGGCAGCAGCTCGGGAAGACGCGGTGCCAGCACCTCGGGATCGGGAAACAGATCCAGAAGCAGCGCGCAGGTCATCTGCTTCGAGATCGAGCAGATCGGCATCCGCCGCGCCGAGGTCATCGGCACGCGCGCCGCGGTGTCGGCATAGCCCCAGGCGCGCCGGGCGATCACGCGCCCGCGATGGACGACACCGGCCACCCCGGCAGGGCCGCGATACTGGTCCGGCAGCAGATCAAGCGCCCCTTCGAGCGCCGAGATGTCAACTTCGCTCATCCGTTCCCCCGCGGTTTGCGGTCTGTCCGATCGCTCGTCCCTTGACGAGCTATTCCGCCGCGCGGAAACAGAGCCTGGTGTCGGGCCGTGCCAGAGCCAGGAAGTCCAGCAGGTCATCGCGGCTCAGGGCCGCGCAACCGGCGGTGGAGCCATAGCCCGGGCTTGCCACGTGCAGGAAGATCGCACTGCCCGCACCGGGCACCACCGGATCGTCGTTCTGCCCCAGCACGACGACGATGTCGTAGAGATCGTCGCGACGCCACAGTTCCTCGTGGCTGGCCTCGAAGGGCAGCTTCACCGGGCGGTTGTAGTCGGGGTGATCGGGCGCGTCGCACCAGCCGTCATCGGCGGCGATGGCCGCGGTCGGAAAGACCGAGACCGGCGCGGCGCCGAGCTTGTCGGCGCGATAGAGCACGCGACGGATCGGCCAGCAGCCGATCGGGCTCACCCCGTCGCCTTCGGCGCGCTTCTCGGCGATGCCACTGCGCCCCACCGCGGAGCGCCAGATGCGATCGCCAAAGCGTGCCTGCCAGATATCCCCCTGCCGGGTCACGATCAGATCCATGTCTTCCTCTCAGCCGTCCAACGGAAAATGGCAGGCCACGGCGCGGCCGGCACGCTCCTGCAAGGCCGGGTCCTCCGCCCGGCAGATGTCGCGGGCGAAGGGGCAGCGGGTGTGGAACCGACAGCCCGAAGGCAGGTTCATCGGACTTGGGATCTCGCCCTGCATCATCGGGCGCTCGCCGCCGCGCGCGCGCGGATCGGGGCGCGGCACGGCGGACATCAGCAGCATCGTATAGGGATGCAGGGGCTGGGCGAACAGCTCCTCGGTGGTGCCGATCTCGACCAGACGGCCGAGGAACATCACCCCCACCCGATCCGCGAACTGGCGCACCACGGCAAGATCGTGGGTGATGAAGAAATAGGTCAGCTTCAGCTGATCCTGCAGATCGGCGAGCAGGTTCAGCACCTGCGCCTGGATCGACACGTCAAGCGCCGAGACACTTTCATCGCAGACCACGAAATCGGGCTTGTTCGCCAACGCCCGCGCGATGCCGATGCGCTGACGCTGGCCGCCGGAGAACTGGTGCGGATAATTGCGCAGATATTGTTTGCGCAGGCCCACCATCTCCAGCAGCTCGACACAGCGGTCGCGGATCTCGTCGGGCGTGCCGTAACCATGGCTGCGCAGCGGTTCGGCGAGAATCTGCCCGATCCGCATCCGCGGGTTCAGCGAGGCATAGGGGTCCTGGAACACGATCTGCAACTTCTTGCGCAGGGCCCGCATCGCCGTCTCGTCAAGTCCGGTCAGCTCGGTGCCGCGATAGGCGATCGAGCCCGAGGTGGGTTCCTGCAACCGCAGCATCACCCGACCGAGCGTGGTCTTGCCACAGCCGGATTCCCCCACCAGCGCGAAGGTCTCGCGGGCGCGGATGTCGAGCGTGATGCCGTCGACCGCACGCACCACACGGGGCGAACCGTTGGCGAACCCGCCGCCGACCTGGTAATGCTTGGTCAGGTCGCGGGTCGAGAGCAGGATGTCAGAGCCGGTGTCGGTCGTCATGGCGTTTCCCCCTTCGGCTGGGCATCCTGCGGGCTGTGCAGCCAGCAGCGCGCGGCATGATCCTGCCCGAGCGCAATCAGGTCGGGCGCACGCTGGCAGCGCGGCATCGCTTCGCCACAGCGCGGGCTGAAGCGGCATCCCGGCGGCAGCTTGGCCAAGTTCGGCACCATGCCGGGGATCGACGGCATCCGCCGCGCCACCCGCGGCTCGGTCGCGCGCGGGATCGAGGCCAGGAGGCCGCGGGTATAGGGATGCGAGGGCCGCTCGAAGAGGTCGAACACATCGGCCTGCTCGACGATCTGCCCTGCATACATCACATTCACCTCGTCGCACATCTCGGCGATGATCCCCAGATCATGCGTGATCATGATGATCGAGGTTCCCACCCGGTCACGCAGCTCGCGCATCAGCCGCAGGATCTGTGCCTGGGTCGTCACATCGAGCGCCGTCGTCGGCTCATCGGCGATCAGCAGCTTCGGCTCGCAGATCAGCCCCATGGCGATCATCGCGCGCTGGCGCAGCCCGCCTGACAACTGGTGCGGATAGGCATCGAGCCGCGTCTTCGGTTCGGGGATGCCGACCAGCTCGAACATCTCAAGCACCCGCGCGCGAATGGCGCGGCGGCCCAGCCCCTGATGGATTGCCAGCGGCTCGCCCACCTGCTCCCAGACCTTGCGAACCGGGTTCAGGCTGGTCATCGGTTCCTGGAACACCATCGCGATGTCGCGGCCGCGAATGTCGCGCAGGCCGGCCGGCCCCAGCTTTGACAGATCGGTGCCGTCAAGCAGGATCGACTGGGTGCTCACCCGGCCCTGTGGCTGCGGCACAAGCCCCATCAGCGACAGCGCCGTCATGCTCTTGCCAGAGCCGCTTTCGCCCACCAGCCCGACGATGCGGCCCCGGCCGACGTCGAAAGACAGCTCGTCCAGCACCCGGACATTGCCGCGATCACCGCTGAAATCGGTGCACAAGCCGCGCACGGAAAGGATTGCGTCTTGCACCATGGTTTAGTCCTTCATCGACGGGTCGAGGGCATCGCGCAGCCCGTCCCCGATGAAATTGAAGGCCAGCACTGCCAGCAGGATCGCGACCCCCGGAGAGATCGCCACGCTCGGGTTCTGGAACATGTATTCCTTGCCCTTCGCCACCAGCAGGCCCCAGCTTGCTTCGGGCGGCTGCACGCCCACCCCCAGGAAGGAGAGGCTCGATTCCCACATGATCGCCTCCGGGATCGACAACGAGAAGAGCACGATCAGCGTCGGCACCACATTGGGGAAGATATGGTCGAACATGATCCGGCCGCGCGAGGTGCCATTGGCACGGGCCGCCTCGACGAATTCCTTCTCGCGCAGCGCGAGGGTCTGCGCCCGCACGACCCGCGCCACCGAGGCCCAGCCGACCAGCGCCAGCGCGAGGAAGATGTTCAGCAGGTTCGCGCCCAGCGTATACATCACCACCATCGCCAGCAGCAGCGAGGGAAAGGCGATCATCATGTCGGCGAGCCGCATGACACCGAAATCGATCCTGCCGCCCAGATAGCCGCTGAGGATCCCCATGAAGGTGCCGATCACCAGCGAGATCAGGCTCGGCACGATGCCCACGACAAGCGAGATCCGCGCGCCGTAGAGGATCCGCGTGAGCACGTCGCGGCCGAAATTGTCGGTGCCTAGCCAGTAGGTGGTCGAGGGCGGAAGAAGTTGCTCGTCCAGTGCCACACGATAGGGGTCGTGCGGGCTGATCCAGGGCGCGAAGATGGCGCAGAAGATCAGAAACAGCACAAAGACGAGGCCGGTCATCGCCATCCGGTTCCGGCGGAAGGCACGGACAGTGTCACGCAGGAAGCTTGCCTCCTCGAGCACTTCGGGGGTGGCGAGATCGGCAGTCAGATCGGGAGAACGGGTCATCACGCCTCTTTCCTCATCTGGGCACGGATGCGGGGGTCAAGGATGGAATAGAGGATGTCGGCCACCAGGTTGCCGAGAATCACCAGCACCGTGGCGAACAGGACCGCCCCCTGCAGCAGCGGCATGTCGCGCGACGAGATTGCGCTGACCGTGATCCGCCCGACACCGGGGATCGAGAAGATCGCCTCGGTGATGACCGCGCCGGACAGCAGGCTCGCCACCTGGATCGCCATGATCGTCACCACCGGGATCATCGCGTTCTTCAGCGCATGGCGGGTGATGACGCCGGATTCGCGCAGCCCCTTCGCCCGCGCCGTGCGGATGAAATCCAGCCGCATCACCTCGAGCAGGCTCGAGCGCGTCAGCCGGGCGATCACCCCGGCCGAGGACCAGCCGAGCGCCACGGCGGGCAGGACCATGTATTTCCAGCCATAAAAGCCCGACACCGGCAGCAGCTTCAGCTTCATCGCGAAGATGAATTGCAGCAGCAGCGCAGACCAGAAGATCGGCATCGACACGCCGAGGAGCGAGAAGCCCATGAAGAACCGGTCGACCAGGCTGTCGCGCCGGACCGCCGAAAGGATCCCGGCCGGAATTCCGATGCTCCACGATACCAGCGCAGCGCAGACCGCCAGCATCAGCGTGTTCGGAAAGGCCTTCAGGATCAGGTCGGTGACCGGACGGTTCAGCTTGATCGACGTTCCCAGATCGCCCTGTACCGCATTCCACAGGAAGCTGAAGTAGCGCACGATCAGCGGATCATCGAGATGCATCTGGGCCCGCACCCGCGCGACCACGTCGGGGCTGGCATGTTCCCGCAGCATCAGCTCGATCGGGTCACCGGGCACCACGTTCATCATCAGAAACAGGATGATCGTGATCCCGATCAGCACCGGGATCGACACGAGAATGCGTTTGAGCGCAAACATCAACATCGGTGGAATGCTCTTTCTGCGACGCCCGCAGAATGCGGCGGCGCTCGGGCGTTTTCGGAAGGGGCTGGGCCGAAACAGAGGCCGGGGCACAGCGCGGCTTCACGACGCGCATGTGCCCCGGCGGACAGGCTCCGTTACTCGACCTCGACGTTGTAGTAGCTCATGTCGCTCCAGCCGTTCCACGGAACGACGAAATGCTTCACCCGCGGCTGCACGACATAGCTGTGATCAAGGCTGAACATCGGCACCCAGGCGGCATCCTTGTCGACGATCTGCGCCGTCAGATCCTGATAGACCTTGCAGCGCGCCTCCGGGTCGGTCATGCCGCGCGCTTTCTCGATCGCGGCAAAGACCTCCGGATCGTTGTTGTTGTAGGCACGCGTCTTGGTGCCCGCCTCCGAGAAGAAGGTGTAGAAGAAGTTGTCGGGATCGTTGAAATCGGCCGACCAGACCTGGGTATAGGCGTCGGTCTCGCCCGCCTTGCGCGCGGCAAGATAGGCTGCCTCGTCGGTGGTGACCAGATGTGCCCTGAACCCGGCCTCGGCCACCTGCGCCTGAATGATCTGGTTCATGTCGGACCAGCGCGACGACCAGCTCGACACCTGTTGCAGGTTGATGTCGACCCCGTCCGGATAGCCGGCCTCGGCCAGAAGTTCCTTGGCCTTGGCGGGGTTGTATTCGATCGGCGTCGCCGGGGTATAGCAGGTCAGCCCGCGCGGCATCACGCCATCCTCGAGCTTGCCCCGGCCATAGAAGTTCTTGTCGAGGATGGTCTGCCGGTCGATCGACATCTGGAACGCCTTGCGCACTCGGACGTCGTCGAAGGGCTTCTTCGCCTGGTTGATGTTGTAATAGTAGATGCCGACGCGCGGCCCCGAGACGATATGATCCTTCCACTGCTCCGAGCCGTAGAAATAGGGCGTCTGGGTCGGGGCGTAATCCATGTCGAACACGTCGATCTCGTCGGATTCGAACAGCATCCGCAGCGTCTCGGGGTCCGAGATCACGCGGATCAGCAACCGGTCGAGCTTGGGCCGTCCGCGCCAGTACTCGTCATTCGCCTCGAGCATCTGGCTGTCGTTCAGCGTATAATCGCGCAGGATGAACGGACCGGTGCCGTTGGTGGTTTCCGGCGTCAGACCGAACTGGTCGCCCGCGGCCTCGGTGAAGGCGCGGTTGTAGATCGAGGCACTGGGCGCCGCCAGCAGCGCAAGAAAGGCGGCATAGGGCTTGGTCAGGGTGATCTGGACCGTCTGGTCATCGAGCGCCTTCAGGCCCGACACGCTGGCGGCCTTGCCGTCGAGCCGGTCCTCGGCGCCGGCGACGAAGGTCAGGATGTCGGTGCTCAGCGCTTTGGTCGCGGGGTTCAGCATCCGATCGAAGGTGTAGACCACGTCATCGGCGGTCAGCTCCGCGCCGTTGTGGAATTTCACGCCCTTGCGCAGATGGAACGTATAGGTCAGCCCGTCGTCCGAGACGTCCCAGCTTTCGGCCAGACCGGGAACCAGTGCCGACTGCCCCGGCCCGGTGGTTTCCGATTCCACCAGCCGGTCGAAGATGTTCAGCGGCAACGTGTAGAAATCCGTCGTCATCTGCGCATCGGCGCTTTTCGGATCGTCGAGATAGGATACGCGCAGCATGTTCTCGGCCAGCGCGGGCGACAGCAGCATCAGGCTGGTCAGCCCCGTGGCCAGTAGCAGATTCAGTTTCCCGGTCATGTGTTTCCTCGTTCTGTTGGGTTGCCGCCATCGGATCGGCATCTTGCGACTTTATTTGCACGGAGGCACCTGTCGCACGGCACCCCCTTCCCCGGTCTGTCTAGCCTGCGCTTTGCCAGGCGCCGGGCGTTTCCAGCTTCAGCACCTCGCCGATCCCCTCGCGGCGACGGATGATGCGGAACCTGTCGCCATCCACAAGAACTTCGGGGATCAGATCCCGCGAATTGTAGGTCGACGACATGGCGGCACCATAGGCTCCGGCATCGCGGAACGCCAGCAGGTCTCCGGGGCGCAGCGCGCCCAGATCGGCGTAAGTTCCGAAATCATCAGAGCTTTCACAGACCGGCCCGACCAGGCGCACGGGCGGTTGCGCGGGCGCGATCCGCGGCGGGTGGACCGTCGTGACCGGATGGTGGGCATCGTAAAGCGCGGGGCGCATCAGGTCGTTCATCGCGGCATCGAGAATGGCGAATTCCGCCCCGTCGCCGGGTTTCAGGTAAAGCACGCCTGACACCAGAACCCCGGCACGCGCGCAAAGCCATCGCCCCGGCTCGATATTCAGCGCCAGATCCAGGTCCCCGACCGTCTGGCCGATGATCCGCGCATAGTCGGCCAGATCGGGGCCGGGCCGACCCGCAGCGCCGATGCCGAGCCCCCCGCCCAGATCGAGCCGCTCGACCTCCAGCCCGGCCGCGCGCAGATCGCGCACCAGCCCGGCCATGGCCTCCCAGGCACGGCGGAACGGCGCAAGGTCGAGGATCTGCGAGCCGATATGCACCGCCAGCCCGACCACGCGCAGCTCGGGCAGCGCCGCAGCCGCTGCATAGAGCGCCGGGATTGCGTCAATGGCGATGCCGAATTTGCTGTCCTTGCGGGCAGTGGTGATCTTGGCATGGGTCAGCGCATCGACATCCGGGTTGACCCGCAGCGCCACCGGCGCCCGCAGCCCCAGTTCGCGCGCCGCCGCAGCCACGGCCTCCAGCTCGGCCGGGCTCTCGACGTTGATCTGGCCCAGCCCCGCCCGAAGCGCGGCGCGGATCTCGGCGCCGGTCTTGCCGACGCCGGAAAAGATGATGCGCTCCGCCGGCGCGCCGGCCGCCAGCGCCCGCGCCATCTCGCCGCCCGAAACGATATCCATGCCGGCGCCAAGCGCCGCGAACTCGGCCAGAACGTTGATGTTGCTGTTGGCCTTCACGGCAAAGCAGACCTTTACGCCATGCGGGGCGACGGCCTCGGCCAGCACGGTGTACTTGTCCCGCAGGGCCGTTGCCGAATAGGCGTAGAACGGCGTGCCGACAGCAGCAGCGATACGGTCGAGCGGCACATCCTCGATCGCGAGGGTCGTGTCGCGGCGGTTGAGCCAGGCTTCGGCCAGGGGCTCGCAGGGGCAGGCGGGGATCGGCGTGGCCAGGGTCATGATGCGTCTTCGTCTGTCGGCGTTTCCATAGCTCTCCCAGATGTTTTTATGCACTCCAAATGTTATATTGAAGATACTTATTCACTTTCGATATGCATGACGGTGTGGGGGGGCGGAATGAAGCTGAATCAGCGCCAAATCGACGTTTTCAATGCGGTGATGATCAACAAGAGTCTCACCGCCGCTGCCGTGAAACTGGGCAGTTCGCAGCCGACGCTCAGCCGCGAGCTGCGCGAGATCGAGGCGCGGCTGGGGTTCGACCTGTTCCTGCGGTTCGGCAAGCGCCTGACGCCGACGGAACAGGCGCTGCTGCTGCACGAGGTCGTGCTGCGCTCTTTCGTCGGGCTTGACGAGATCGGGCGCGCCGCCTCGGCGATCCGCAGCCATAATGCCGCGAGTTTCCGCATCGCCAGCATTCCGGCCTATGCGGAATCGATCATCCCGCGGGTGATCCAGAGATGCCTGAAATCGCCGCAAGCCCTGCATTTCTCGATTCATTCGCATGAAGAGCCATCGCTGCGGACCGAGATGACGACGCAGGTCTTCGATCTGTGCATGGCCGAGAGCCTGTTCGAACGCGACAGCGCCACAAGCGAGACGATATTCGTCGGCGACATGGTCTGCGTGCTGCCTCAGGATCATCCGCTCGCCCCGCGCAAGATCCTGTCGCCGCAGGACTTCGCCGGGCAGCCCTTCCTCTATTTCAGCCAGCACGACCCCTACCGCCACAAGCTCGATCTCATGTTCCAGGCGGCGGGGGTCGCACGGGACTATGCCGCCGAGACGACCACCGCCTCCGGCATCTGCGCCATGGTGGCGGCGGGGCTGGGGGTTTCGATCATCAACCCGCTGACTGCGGCCAGCCAGATCGGCGGGCGGGTCGTGTTCCGCCGCCTGTCACACCCCGTCCCCTATCATCTGTCGCTTTGGCATCCCGAGCGCACGAACCGGCTGGCGCAGATCCGACGCTTCATCACCGCGCTGCAGGAGGTGGCCTCCGAGATGGCCACCGAACTAGACAGTCTCCTGCTGCGTGGCGTCACCGGCTGAGCCCGCAAGCAGCGTCGCCCCGATCGGGTCACGCCACGGGACGGGCCCACCGCCCACTTCGCCGGGCGGTATCGGCAAGTCCGATGGGAGTTCATCCGCTGAGGCCCGCACCCGCACCGTGCGGGCGGGGTTTCGGGGATGACCGGCCAGACCACCAGCTGGCGTGGCTTTGCGCGAGCGCCGAGACGCGCGGCTTCCCGACCGTCTGGCTCGATCCGGACAGGGGGTCGGCTCCTTCCGACCGACGCGGCCGCTAGCTGGCAATAGCCCCCCACCATGATGCGACGTCGGGAAAGCCGGGCGCGATCGGAGCTGGCCTGCCCCGGATCCGCTCCGGATCCATCCGGGCATGGCGCAGAGCTACCGCGGCCGGATCGGTCAGCTGATTGCAGGGCTCGCCGATGCCGACCGGATGGACGAGGCGAAGGAAGCGTTGCGCGCGCTGATCGAGGCGGTGGAGCTTGTGCCGGTATCGGCGGACGAGGCGGAAGACGGCAAACCCGGCCTTGCGATCCATCTTCGCGGCACGCTGGCAAGCCTGCTGCGGCTGGCCTGCGGCCTGCTGTCATCGGACCGGCCTCCGGAACGCAAGAAGCCCCGCGTGGCGCGGGGCATGGGGACACAAACACTGCGCAATCTGTAGGCTCAGGACTCATAACCAGAACAGCACGGTAGCGGCCAACGCGATGGCAGAG
>VSSQ01000868.1_pt1 | contig 14318 bp, 12 predicted proteins | sample 4763081 | NCBI WGS metagenome assembly VSSQ01 (sample SAMN12137344, study PRJNA551015) | bioreactor metagenome | isolation source: SDC9 anaerobic chlorinated ethene degrading culture | place: USA: Knoxville, Tennesee | collected 2015-01-01
GCATTGCTCTCTCAGCTTTGCTGGCTTTGCTGTTCTTCAATGGAAAAATTCATTTCTATTCAAAAAACAAAATGCTGAAATGGCTGATCAGAATCTGGATCGGTCAGAACTTCTTTATGCTTTTATCAGTCATCGTGCGTAATGTCAGATATATTCATTACTACAACCTGGCCTCACTGCGGATCGGCGTTTTCATTTTTCTGAGCATTGCAGCATTTGCATTGATCGTACTTATGATCAAAATCAACAAAGGAAGAAATATGTTCTGGCTGTATAAAAAAGTTTTTATTTTTTCAGCCATCATCCTAACACTGACATCTGCTCTGAACTGGAACAGAATAATTGCCCGCTACAACATCAGCCACAGGGAATCTGCCTATTTTCATTACGACTATATGGTTATGCTTCCGCAAACGATTGATATTATGATGGAAAACAGGGATGTTTTCTGCATTCCTTATAGTTCTTCCCGATATCATATTTATACGGAAAAAGATTTCAGCAAAACGAACCCGGAAAAGTATTCGGAAGTAATTGATCGCCGGATTGAATCCATCCAGCAGGAGCTGCAGGAAAAAGACTGGCGTGAATGGAATTATCCCGACTTCAGAATTCTGAAATATCTTGAAGATAATTAAGCCAATTTCGCAATTGAATCCGACAAAAGTTTTATTGATTTCTGGCGACCTTCATCATCCAGGTTGGCAGGCGGACCGTATGGCGTATTATTGACATCCACCACGTAAATGCGGCCATCATCGCGGTTACGCAACACATCCACCTCGCCGAAATCGAGTCCGATGATTCGTGCAAATTCAAGGATTTTTTGCTGTTCATCTGCGCTCAGAATTTCATCCGGCTGCTTCAGCAGGACTTTGTTTGCCTTTGTTTCGAAGCGGCTTTCAGGATTCTTTAATTTGATGTAAACAAACGGAATGGCAGCTACAGCCACCGGCACACGGATATCTTCGAAAAACCCATCATCCGTTTTATTGTTGATCACAATCTGATAAATGCAGTTTTCTTTGACCGTATCGACAGGGCATTGCACAACTTCTCCGCTGTGAGTGGCGTTCCATTCGCTTTTCAAAACGGCAGGGCCATTATGTAAAACAGGATTGATGCGGGTTTTGAAACCGAACACTTCATACACAAATTCATCAATGTATGTCTTCATGATGTTGTTGCAATGAAGATTCAGCACCGGAATTTTATTTTTCAATTCACGCAGCACCGGAAAATCATCACGCAGTGTACGGTCTTGCCACGCAATAGCGAAGTCGCATTTTTTGTGCGGATTGTTGGTCAGCACCCACTTGTTATAACGGACAATTTTAAAAATAATGCTTTTGCTCCCGGGCAGTTCCGGATACGCCAGCACGCGCACAACCCGCCCGGAATGAGCCATCCTCGACTTCAATCCAGCAATGCAATATCTGAACTCCTTTCCGAGCGCTTCGAAAAAGGAGAGTTTGTCGGGGTAATAATTATTAAATATCTTTTTCATCCAATCACCGGAATAGAATCAATCAACATTTTGGTGTAGTCCTGCTGCGGGTTTGAAATAACTTCTGCGGCAATGCCCGATTCAACAATTTTCCCCTTGTTCATCACCATGATGCGGTCGGACATGTAGCCCACCACATTCATGTCGTGCGAAATGAAAACATAGGTGAGGCCGAATTCATCTTTCAGATCGTTGAACAGATTGAGCACCTGTGCCTGTACACTCACATCGAGAGCCGACACCGATTCGTCGCAGAAAACAACTTCGGGTCTGAGCACCAGTGCGCGGGCAATCACTATGCGTTGCCGCTGGCCGCCGCTGAACTGATGCGGGTATTTTTTCAGGTCATCGGCCGAAAGGCCTGTTTTTTCGAGAATGTGAACAGCATACTCCAATCGTTCACGTTTGTTTGTAAAAATGCGGTGCTCCTTCATTGGCTCCAGCAGCGCGTCGCGGACAGTCAGGGTTGGAGTCAGCGAAGAATACGGATCCTGAAACACAATCTGCATGCGGGTTCGCAAATGCCGCATTTTTGAAGCTGACAACTGTGTTAAATCAACTCCATCAAACATTACTTTTCCCGAAGTCGGTTTTATCAACTGCAGCATGGCGCGGATCAGTGTCGATTTACCACAGCCCGACTCGCCTACAAGCCCCAGTGTTTCGCCTTTATACAATGACAAAGAAATATCGTCGTTGGCCCTGAACCATGCTTCTGCCCCGCTCCGGCTGCGCCTTCCCAATGAATAATGCACATGCAGGTTTTCAACGCGAAGAATTTCATTTCCATTGCCGGACAAACCCGACACACGTTTTTCGATTTCTTTCCGGGGTTGATCCAGAAAATCGCTTACCGTCGGCAGCCGCTCAGGATTTCCGCTGAGTTTCGGCCGGCATGCAATCAACGCTTTGGTGTAGGAATGCTGCGGGTCTGAAAACACCCGGTCAACTTCGCCATACTCAACTGCAACTCCTTTGTTCATCACCAGTACATGATCGGCAATGGTTCTGACCAGCGCCAGATCGTGGGAAATAAACAGAACAGACGTACCGGATTCGCGCTGCAGATCACGGATGAGCTGGATGATTTCTTTCTGCACAGTCACATCCAGCGCCGTGGTTGGCTCATCGGCAATGAGAATCCTAGGGTGGGTTGACATGGCCATGGCAATCATCACCCGCTGGCGCTGTCCGCCTGAAAGCTGATGCGGATAGGATTCAAAAACCTTTTTCGGATCAGGCAGTTTTACCCTGGAAAACAGCTCAAGAATTCTTTTCTTAGCTTCGCTCCGCGAAAGACGAAGGTGATAGCGTAAGGGCTCAACTGCCTGCAGACCGCATTTCATTGAAGGGTTGAGTGAACTCAGCGGATCCTGAAAGATCATGGCAATTTCATTTCCCCTGATACGGTTAAGATCTTTCAGAGGCAACGCAGCCAGATCAGCAATTTTATCTTTGATATCTGCATACAGGATTTTCCCGGAGGATTGAATGTCTTTCACTTCCGGAAGAAGACCGATGACCGAAAGGGCCGTCATTGATTTGCCCGATCCGCTTTCTCCAACAATTCCGAGCACCTGTCCCTGCTGAAGGTCAAAGGAAATGCCGGACACAGCCACCGACTTGCCGAATGACACTGACAGCTGCTGAATACTGAGAATAGGATTATTCATTTCCGGCCTGAAATAAGAAAGGGCTGCGAGCAGCCCTTTTATCAATTATCCTTTGTTTCTTTCCTGTTTGTAGCCAAACCATTCTCTGAACCAGCGTTTCACAAAGAACTCACGTTTGTGGTTGCGGTTCCGGTCGGCTGTATGAAGTGCCTGACGCATAGCCTTGCGGGTTTCCTTGGTCTGAGACTTCATGTGGTTTTTGAGCGCTTTCTGATACAAAACCGTATCATTGCGCTGACGTTTTTTCTTTTCGCGCTGAATTTGCCGCTCGCGGTTATTCGTGTTGGAAGTGCGGCACGATTGTATTGAGGCCACCGGAGCCAGCAGCAACAATATTAGCACTATGTATTTCAGTATTCTCATGTGTGAAAAAATGCTGATGAAAGAACTTCAAAGGGCGAAAGTACAACTTTTTTTTGTTTTTGACCTGAAATGGAAAAGATTTATGAAAAAGTTTTTCACTATCTTTGGTGTATAAATATAGGAACGAATGCGTTGCGTGAAATATTTTGCACTGTTTTGTTTTCTGACTGTTTTTGTTTTCCCTTCCTGCAACAAAGACGAGGATCGCATACCCTATGTACCTGTAAACATATACATTGATATTAACAATGCCAATTACAATGACCTGAATGCCATCGGCGGGTATGTTTACCTCACCGGCGGATATAAAGGGCTGATTGTCTACCGGTCATCATATGAATCTTTTGTAGCCATTGAAAGAGCGTGCCCCTATCATCCGACAGGCGACTGCGAGCGTCTTGTGGTTGACACCTCAGGGCTTACAATCTCCGATCCGGTATGCGGCTCACAGTTTCTCATTACCGACGGGAGCATAGTCAGGGGTCCGTCGACACGACCTGCAGCGACTTACAGCACTATTTTCGATGGATTTTATGTAAGGATTTATAATTGAACTTCCCTTTTTTTCACATATCCATGGGATTAATCCCATGGCCAAGTGAAGATAGGATTAAAGGATTAATCCCATGGCCATGCGAAGAAAGGATTGTAAGAAAGGATTGAAGGATTAATCCCATGGATATGTGAAAGCAGTTGAACAAAATAATAGCTGTCAATTCAAATTATATTCATATGCCTCAATCATATAACAGAATCTGGATTCATGCCATCTGGTCAACAAAAGATCGAAGGAAAATAATCCTCAACTCTTTTGAGTACGAACTACACAGCTTTATGTATCAACAATTCCGGGAATGCGGATGCCCGGTAAGAATCATCAACGGAGTCGATAATCATATTCATTGTCTTTTTTTGCTGAATCCACAAAAATCCATATCTGATGTAATCAAGCAAGTGAAAGGATCCACCTCACATTTTATTAATTCAAAAAATCTGTCCCCAGTAAAATTCTCCTGGCAAAACGGATTTGCATCTTTCTCCGTGAGTGATTCAGTTGTAGATAATATAGCACGATACATTGAAAATCAGAAGCGACATCACAACAAGAAATCTTTTAACACTGAGTTGACCGACTTTCTGGCAGAGAACAGAGTTGATCCTTTCCCTGAATGAATATTTGAATTCAATGGATGCATTTTATTGATGTTCAAAAATAATCTTCACTCTGAAAAATTAAGCAGCAAATTTCAATTACTTTTGTCATCCGAATGCTATACGATTTCGAATTCAGTCAGCATCCGTTATGGATGGTTGTTGCGGGAGGGGCTCTGGCTCTTTCGCTGCTTGTATTCTTAATATACTACTGGGTCTGGTTCAGAAAATTTGCATTTTTCAAAACGCCGGCACCTTCCATGAAAATAAAACAGCTTCCGCCTGTTTCAATTGTCATTGCTGCCAAAAACGAATACCTCAACATCCGCGAAAATCTGCCTTTTCTGCTCAATCAGGATTATCCCGAATTTGAAATTCTGGTTGTCGATGACCATTCTCAGGACGACACATGGGACCTGCTTTGCGCTTTCAGGATACACAATCCGCATCTTAGGACCATCCGTCTTACCGATTCCGTGGTGGTGTGCGAAGGGAAGAAGTTCCCCCTGTCAGTCGGAATAAAAGAAGCCAGGTATTCCCATTTGCTTCTGACCGATGCCGACTGCCGTCCAACCGGACCGAACTGGATAAGGATAATGATGGAGCAATACAATCCGGATGTGCAGATTGTTGCCGGATATGGCAAATATTACCGCCGCAAATCGCTTCTGAATATGCTGATCCGTTTCGATACGGTGCGGATAGCCATGCAGTATTTTTCGGCCGCCCTTTCACATTTTCCATATATGGGTGTAGGCCGGAATCTTTCATATAAAAAGGAACTTTTTTTCAGCGGGAACGGATTTACCCATCATTACGACCTGAGTTCAGGAGACGATGATTTGTTTATCTCTGAACATGCCGAACGCAGAAACACAGCTATTTGTGTTGATCCCGGAGCATTCACCTGGTCGGAACCCAAACACGGTTTTGCAGCATGGTGGAATCAGAAACGCCGGCATCTTACAACCGGAAACCGGTATCGCTTCAAACACAAAATATGGCTGGGGTTATATCAGTTCAACCTGTTGATTTTCCCTGTTCTTGCGGCCCTTTTGCTCACCTTTCAATATCAGCTCATTGCTGTTGGCAGCATTGTTCTGATCAAATGGATCACACAATGGATTATTTTTTCCGGAGCAACAAAAAAACTGAAAGAAAAGAAAATATTATTAATTTCGCCTGTTTTTGAGACAATAATGGCGGCACTGAATGCGCTAATATATTTATCGAACACCATCAGAAGACCCGGCACATGGAAGTGAGTCCAAATTTTACTGAAAAAGCAAGGCGGGATTACGATCTCGTACAGCGCGCTTTGCACAAGGGCGACCAGAAGGCCTATGCGGATCTGATGAAGAATTATCGCGAGGCCATTTATTTCATGATGCTCAAGATGACCAACGATGCCACCGATGCTGATGATCTCACCATCGAAGCATTCGGCAAGGCATTCCGGAATCTTCCTCAGTACACTCCGGATTTTGCATTCAGCACATGGCTTTTCAAAATTGCTTCGAACAATTGCATTGATTACATCCGCAAAAAACGTCTGGTTGTCACCAGTATCGATCAGGGAATAAACAATGAAGACGGCAGCATGGCCCAGAATATTCCCTGCGAACACCCCGATCCGGAAGAAGCCATTATCAAAAAACAAAAATACAAAGCCATGCGCGAAGTTGTGGAAAAGCTGAAACCACACTACCGCAAACTGGTTGAGTTGCGCTATTACAAAGAGTACAGCTACGAGGAAATTGCCGAAGAGCTTAACCTCCCGCTGGGAACAGTAAAAGCACAACTGTTCCGTGCACGCGACCTGTTGTGCCAGATTTTATCAAAGGATCAGGAATCAATGTAATGGCAATACAACTTCACACTTTTGTTTTCAACGGTTTTGGCGTAAACAACTACATTCTCGAAGCAGAAAACGGTGATTGCATAATCGTTGACGCCGCTTGTGGCAACGATTCTGAAAGAGAAACGCTCAAATCCTTTTTCAGCGACGGAAAACGTAAACCCGTAATGCTGATCAACACTCACACTCATATCGATCATGTGCTCGGTTGTGCGTTTGCTCAGAAAGAATTCGGCATTCCCTGGTATATTCATTCTGAAGCGCAATCAACGCTCCGCGAAGCTCCGGTATTTGCATCTTTGTTCGGCATGGGAAACATGGAACTTTCAAAACCCGACGGACTTCTCGAAGACGGCCAGGAATTGAAACTCGGCACAAATACAATTAAAGTCCTTTACACTCCCGGACATGCGCCTGGCTCTGTCTGTCTTTACATTCCTTCAGAGCGCATGGTACTTACCGGCGATGTGTTGTTCAACGGCAGCATCGGCCGCACCGATATGACCGGAGGAAATTTCGATCTGCTCATGGAGTCGATACATACAAAACTTCTCACGCTGCCCGACGATACGGTTGTGTATCCCGGACATGGCCCTGCCACTACCATTGGCGACGAGCGTACGGGGAATCCGTATTTTTGATATTTGCCGGCAAATTACCCCACTAAGGGTCTTTAATCCTTCGAGGGGTGAAAAATCACCTTGCCGGCTTAATGAGAAATATTTGTATTTTTGTTTCTCTTCTCAGCTATGCTTCAATCGCTTCACATACAGAATTATGCACTGATACGTCAGCTTGATGTTGATTTCGCATCGGGTTTTACGGTGATCACCGGCGAAACCGGTGCGGGAAAATCCATTCTGCTGGGAGCCATCGGACTGCTTGCCGGCAACCGGGCCGATCACGGTGTTTTGCTGAGTGAACAGCTGAAATGCATTATTGAAGGACAGTTTATTCTTGACAAATCCGATTACGAAAATTTCTTTTCGGAAAACGAAATCGACTTCGACGGTGAACTTATCATCAGGCGTGAAATCAGCCCCGGAGGCAAATCACGTGCTTTTGTGAATGACACACCGGTACAGCTCAACCTTCTGAAAGATCTGGGTGATCTCATCATGAACATTCACTCGCAACACGAAACACTGTTGATTGTAGGCAACCATTTTCAGATGCAGACGCTCGATTCGTATTGCGGAAACAATGCTCTGCTGGCCGATTACGAACAACTTTTCAAAAAATATTCCGACACACAGCAACGGATTTCCGGACTGAAAGAATCCATCGCACGTCGTTCGGCCGATTCGGAATACTACGGATTTCTATTCGGAGAACTCGAACAGGCTTCGCTGTCAACAGAGGAGGAATCAGCCCTGCAGCAGGAACAGCGAATGCTGATGAATGCTGAAAAAATCGGCGAAGGATTGTTTGGCTCACTGCAGATGCTTTCGGAAAACGATGACAATATTCTGACTGCAATGCGTCGAGTTTCGCAGCAACTGCACAATGCTTCGCAATATCTTCCGGAGCTGGCTGAGCTGGCTGCACGGATAGATCAGTCGTTGATTGAAGTATCGGATGTGGCAGACACACTCAATCATCTGACAGAAAAAGCCGAAGTAAATCCGGCAAGACTTGAAAAGGTAAATGAGCGTCTGGACGAATACAACCGTTTGATGCATAAACACAAAGTGGCCGATGTGGAGCAATTGCTTTCGGTCAAAAATGAAATCGGTTCCAAACTCGAAGACACATCAAACCTTGAACTGAAACTGGCTGCCGAAGAAAAGATTCTTGCAGGGCTCATCAGAGAACTGACACAAATTTCGACTGAACTTGATAAAAAAAGAAAAAAAGCTGCGCCGGTTTTCCGTGATGCCATTCTCGAAATCCTGAATCAGCTGGGCATGCCCAACGCCTTGTTTGAAGCGGCTTTGGAAAATACTGAAAATTTCCGCACCGATGGCTGCAACACAATACGTTTTCTGTTTACAGCCAACAAGGGAGAAAAGCTGCAGGATTTGGGCCATGTGGTTTCCGGTGGAGAAATGTCGCGGGTGATGCTGGCCATTAAATCAATGACAGCACAACGAAATATGCTTCCTACCATTATTTTTGACGAGATCGACAGTGGCGTTTCGGGCGTCATCGCTGCAAAAATGGGCAACATTCTGAAAAAGCTGTCTGAAAACCATCAGGTAATAGCGATCACACATCTGCCGCAAATTGCAGCTCGCGGCGAAGAACATATTCATGTTGAAAAATCTGACAACGGAGAAAAGGTACAAACGACCCTCCGGAAGCTTGATCCGGAAGCCCGTGTTGATGTGATTGCACGAATGATCTCAGATGAAAAACTGAGCGATTCTGCGCTGAAAATGGCCAGAGAACTGCTTTACAATTAAATCGAAACTTTTCACCATGCCAAACAAAAAATATTTCCTCAACAAAGAAAAAAGCGAAACCATCGAACTTTATTGGAAAGGTGCGTATAAGGAAGTGACTGTTGCTTTCAACGGACAACCTGTTGCCACCCTGAACCGCGAAGATGTTTCTGCCGGAAAAAGCATTGAACTTCCAAATGGAAAAACATTTGAAATAAAACTCACGGGCGGACTTTTTGCTGCGCTTACAACAAAAATTGACGGCAGGCACATTCCAAACTCACAGGGTGATCCGGTCTATCAGCTGAAGCAGATATTCTACCTGTTGATTTTTTTAGGGGCTCTCAATGTAATAATAGGACTCGTGTTTTCGGTCAATGATGTTAAAATTGACGCCTTTGAAGGTGTTGGATATTTAAATGTTGTAATCGGACTCGTTTATATCGGGCTAGGATATGGTGTAAGCAAAGGAAGTATGCCGGCCATGATTCTGATCGCCGTGCTAATGGCAGCCGACCTGATTTTTGCAGCCATTTATTCAACTCAGACAGGAAGCAGTTCAGGAATTATTATTAAAGTTCTGTTTGTTGTCTTCATTATGCGCGGATTCAGATATATCAAGGATTACAAGGCGTTGAAGAGCGAGTTTTAAAAACAATTGTTGTGCGAAGTTAATGACTGTTGTGCGAAGTATATACTTCGCACAACGTTGCTAATAGTTTCGCACAACAATATAAAAACAAAAGGGCTGCATGAATTTGCAGCCCTTTTGTTGATGTTTTTCTGACAATCAATACACAATAATGTTCTGATCTTTCGGATATTTCACCGAGTATTTAATAGTGAGCTTTTTCGTTTCACCCGGTTTGAGTTTAAGATTCCATGAAACTTTTCCGGTGCCTTCTTCAATTGTTCCTCCGCTGTATTCGATCATTTCAATTTCAATTTCCTTGTTGGTCGTGATCGGGAACTGATCATCAACAACAATCTCGATTTCCTTGCTCTTGTTGTTACGCACTGTGATTTCCCAGCCTTTGGTGACTTTGCGAGATGTACCGATAAACTTGTCGCTGGTGTAATCCTTAATCATTTCACGTTTGATCGAAATGGATTTGTCGCGGCCGAGTGAGACCTCCAGCGTATCAAGCGCCGTGAGCGGATTTACATAAGATTTTCCGACATACGTATCCTGGAAGAAAACATTCGATTCACCCGGCAACAGATTGAATTTTTCCCATCCGGTCACTCGTGCCAGCAGGAATGCATCGTTGTCGAGTTTCGGAGCAGAATAGTACTGATACAAAGCAGCCAGTTCATATTCCTTCACCTGTACGATCCGGGCCTTGCCATTGGATTCAACGCTGTAAGGCAGATCGATAACATATTCAAAATTGATCGGATATTCAGTTACCGTGGTGTATGCGACTGCACTTTCGAATTCCTTTTCTTCATCGTAGTATCCGCCGGTTGCTTCGGTTTTTGTTTCCATTGCCGACATGGGTACGGCAGCTCTGTCATTGGCGTATTTATTTTTGTACGTGTAATTGTTATAATAAAGATACCATGGGCTCAGCACTGGTTTATCATTGCTTTGGTTGGGATTTGCAGTTGACAAAACGAGTTTCACTTTATCCCAGTTTTCGCCTGTGCTCTGATAAATTCCGGCTTTGAATGTAAGTTTCACAGGATTGCCGAAATCGGTTGCGCGAATATCGTACATCGGCGCCCAGCCTGCGTTCTGCACATTGTAACGCGTTACAAAAGTCGCATTCCCGGCTGCATTTGCAAGGACACGCACCACAATCTCGCCTGAAGGCTGATTCTGTTTTGCATTCAGTTCATTCAACTGAAGTTGTATGCGTGTGATTTCTTTATTCAGTTTTGCAAGCTTCACTGCGATTTCAAGTTGCTTGGTTTTTATATCGGTAAGTCTTACACGATAAAAATCAGCATTGGCCTTGAGTGCAGCAATATCCACTCCGTTGTCGTTGCCACCGATTTCCTTGTTGGCAAGAATCATAGTTTCTTCACTGTTGTAAACAGTGAGCATGGCGTTCTGATAGTTAATCTGGCCGCGCAGCAGCTCGAGCGAATCTTCGAGCACCAAAACAACTTTGGGTTTTATCTGTGATTTGAGATAATTGATTCTGCTCTCTACAGAAAGCACCGTGATATTGCCTTTTCCAGAAACCTGAATAGTATTGGGATTGATTGTAGTGGGCAGATCCTGGATCACAACATCGTAGTTGCCGGCATTCATGTAAATAGTTCCTGTGCGCTCAACCTGAGCTCCGCTCAGAAAAACAGTCACATTACTGATATTGGTGGTGAGCACTTTTTCGTCGTCGGCAAAAACGGCAATGGCCGACAACAACAATGTGAATAGCAAAATGGTTTTCATGGGTCTTTGGGTTTATTATTAAAAAAGTCGCGCTTGTCAAATATCCTGCCAATGCCTGGCAAAATTCATTTGAAGACAAGAGATGCCCGACCGGAAAAAATTCACAAATCAGCGTATGAGTTCGATGTCACCGTAGAGTTTGCGCTTGATGCCTTCCGTATCACGATAGAAAATTTCATAGGTATAGGATCCAAGCGGGCATCGTGTTCCGTTGTAGGTTCCGTCCCATCCCTCTTCATAATCACTCGTTATGAAAAGCATTTTTCCATAGCGGTCAAAGACCATGAATGTGTAGAAATTCTCATCAATACCATGACCGATGGGTTTGAAAAACTCATTGATTCCATCACCGTCCGGAGAGAATGAATTGGGTACATACATCGTTACAACATCCTTCACATAGAGCACATCGCTTGCTGTATCCTTGCATCCATGTTCTGTTGTCGTGATAAGCGTTACAACATACAATCCGGTGTCGTTGTAATGGTGCGTAGGATAAGTATCCATTGAAGCTCCTCCATCGCCAAAAGTCCATTCGGATTGATACAGGGAAGTACTTTCGTTAAAAAACAAAACCGTATTATCGGCCAGTGTCGGTGCAGAGGGATATGGTCTGAATTCAGCCACCGGTTTCTTATAAACATGAATCATGTCTGTAACGCGTACTGAGTCAACACAACCATAAACAGAAGTAACCACAATGAATACATCAAACACTCCGTCGTAGTAATAAGTCAGGGATGGGTTTTTCTCACTGCTGAAATGGGAACCTTCGTCAAGATCCCAGAAATAAGTCTGTCCGCTGTCGGGCGAAGTTTCATAGAACTGCACAAACAAAGGCTGACAGCCTTCGGTCGGCGCTGCAGAAATATTGATATCGGGCAAGGGATGCAATTCGATAAGTGTTGCGCTCACCGTTGTGTCGCAACCCACGGCATCGGTAATTGTGATTGTATAGGTGCCGGCCGGAAGATTATTTATTGTTGCTGCATTAAGCTGCGGGGGATCCCATGCATAGGAATATGGCACTGCACCTCCGGTTACACTAAGACTTACAGAACCATCCGAACCGCCAAAACAGGTTACATCAACCGTGCTTATTGAAACCGCAATCGGTGGATATGCATCAATAATTTCTGCAGAATCGGATACAGAACAACCATTGGCATCAAAAACTGTAACATAATACCAACCCGACGGAAGGTTGGATATGGTATTGGATGTCACAGCCGTTATTACCGTGTCTTCTGTTGACCAGATGTAAGTATATGGGGTTGCTCCGTTCTGCACAACAATTGTCAGAGTACCCGTACTGTCACCAAAACAAAGCACATCCTGCGGATTAAGAGATACAATTTCAAGACCGGGGCAACTGGTGCTCATCGAAAATCCGGGAAAGACAGTATCATTGAATCCGGCCAGTTCCCAGGTGTTGTCGTACCAGGTAATCGGAATGTAACCGAGTGGCCAGGTATATGAAAACAACGGCCCTATGTGAATGGATAGCTTGGTTTCAAACGCCCTGACTTCAGGAATTGAGACGCTGGGCATGCAAACCTGTTGCAGGTATCCGGTATTGCTTACAGTGTCTGTTACCGGAACATCAATGCAGAGATCGGGAATATCGGCCGGAGGAACAATGGGGAACGATGGAATGTTGATCGTGAATTCCAAAGCAGCAATTGAAAAATCAAAAGACAAACTGTCCCACGTATGATTTGTAAAATCATTGGTGAGAGAATGCGAAACATCGAAATCAATCTGATCCACATCGTGGCATGGCCAGATATAATTCAGATTGTTGCAGGCCTTGAAACTAATATTGTCCGAGAAGCCCGAATCTACAACCATGTTTCCGTTGTGCGGATCGGTAACCGTGTATTCTACAGGGAATGATAGTGCGAGATTATTCCAGACATCAGGTTCAAACGCAAAATCCTGCTGCATGGTACTCATTATGGTAAACCACGCAGAGAACAGCATATAATCAATGGTGAACCCGGCACCCAGGTCGTATGTTCCGCTGAGCATTCCGAGAAACTGCTGCACAGCCGGTCCTGTGGGCGGCGGTATCAGACCTGCAATAGCAGACAAAAACTGGATTACATCAAGCTCCAGTGTCACCCAGGTGCAATCGCCGGCAGCATAAAGATTCTGATTGCATTCGTCAATCACATCGAGCCAGTCTGTTGTCTCGACATATGGCAAGGTTATACTTCCGCTGAGACCGATTCCAAAAAGGTTGTTGAATGTAATCGGAAGAATTGTGTCGTGACATATCTGAATCGGAGGGAAAGATGTTGGGGAAAAACAGGGATAAGTAAATACGCCGGTCTGCGAATTGAGCTCAATAATAGGAATGGTGTCGAATGGCACATTTACATCAATGACCGGAAAAGTAGTGCATCCGAAAACGCAGACAGTTGCATCGAGATCAATCCCGAAGCCAAAGTTGAGATAAAGACCAATAACACCAGCTGTTGGAAAATGGGTACTCAGATCCCATCCCGGGCGCACATCGTAGGACGATTCAATGGTAACTTCTTCTCCCGGGCAGAAAGTGTCATCGTTGGGAATTTCCATATCAACGGTCACAGGGTACTCCACATCGACGTAGCCGGTGGTGAATCCGGAAATCACAAAATCGGAACCTATATGAAACCATGTGTCGAGGTCAATTTCAGCACCAAACTGACCACCGAGAATATTTACAATATCGCCGATGGTAACAGCCGTGTCATACTGAACATCGAACAGGTTCAGGTTCATATTTATATTCCACGGGCTGCCATTCGGACCCCACATATTCTGATTGTATGTTGCCCAATCAATATCGTGAGACAATACATAACTCTGGGATTTTACTGCCGGCAGCAGCAGGAAAAACAAAACAGATATTATTGCAATTCTCTTCATACGCTCAGAATTCAACAGAAAGTAAACATTCCTTCAGAACTGAAAAAACCACCTGTTTTGCCAT
>VSSQ01000870.1_pt1 | contig 14265 bp, 12 predicted proteins | sample 4763081 | NCBI WGS metagenome assembly VSSQ01 (sample SAMN12137344, study PRJNA551015) | bioreactor metagenome | isolation source: SDC9 anaerobic chlorinated ethene degrading culture | place: USA: Knoxville, Tennesee | collected 2015-01-01
TTTTTGATTTTCACTTTTGTGTTTCCTTAGTCTTTCTTTTGTGCCTTTTGTGGTTTATTCATTTTCAGAATATACTCTCCCGTCCAGCTTCGGATCAATCTTCCTCCCCGCTTCGCTTTCTTTCCGGATATACTCAATCAGCATATCCCGGATTTTGATACCAGTATTGACTCGTTTTACCGCATTTTTCAGCTGTGTCATACCGTCATTTCCTTCCGCGAGGTAATCGTTGGTGGCAACCGCATATACCTTATTTTTATCTACAGGAACACCACCGATGGTGACTTCAACTGCTCTCCCTTCGCGAATCCCCATTTTCATACCGGAAACTCCCTCTCCTCCTATGGAGGCAAAGAAATCGAACAGAGATTGCAACTCCTCTCCTCTCACCCACAACAACACCAGCTCATTTTCAAAAGGCATCAACTCGAAGATGCGGGATACGGTAATTTCACCGGCAGGCACCGACGCCCGAAGTCCTTTCAGGTTCACGATGGCAATGTCCACGGGCGACTGGATGGCTGAAACTGCAACCTGCCGGTACACGTCAGCACTGAAATTCGAAAGCAGACTTTCCGGTCCGTGGATTTTCAAATCCTGTACGGCAAAGCCGATTACTTCATTCATTTCTTTCTCAAGCTGAACTTTATAAGGCTCCAGAAACACTTTAAACGATTTATCCGCATATTGCTCTGTTTCCTTATCAAGCGGAATCTTAACTGATTCAGCCTGATAAACCCGCCAGCCAGCTGTATTGCACGATGTCAGCACAAGCAGCACCAGAAAAAAAACTGCAATTCGTTTCATGTGTTCATTCATATTTTTTCATGATCATTGTGCCTGTATTGTTTTTATCTCTCCAATATTAGTTCCGGGATGCAGGTACTCCGAAACATACAACAAATGATCCATTGGCTGGTGTACCTCTGACCTGGCAAGTTTTACCGGCATCATCGCGGTTTGTCCTTCTACCTGAATATCAGCTAACACCTCAAAGGCATCAGGCGCCACCTGCTGCTCTTCTGGCTTGACTAATTTCAACATCAACTGTTTTGCACCCCGTTCAGGAACCATAATCAACTCTTTCAACTGATAAGCTCCGGCAACAGGCACATTGGTCATCAAAACCTTACTCACTCCATCCTGCAATGGACTATTATTAATAAAATAACCGTCGGAGGCATAAAAAAGTTCTATCCATTTTCTTTCTTCCGACCGGTTGGGAATCGCTTTCGCATGATTTTTCTGCAGATAATGAGCCAGTTTATATGCCGCAACCAATGAACCCTGGTAAGTCATGTGCTGATTGGGAGCAATAGTATTTTCAAAACTTTCGGGGGTAAAAGCTGTAGTATCATAGGGCAGTTGCAAATCGAGCCACGATTGTTTATCGCCTATGGTTTTGAGAATTTCGTTTTTGTAAGTTTCATAGCCCTGTACATGCCGGTGATACATAGGCAAGGTGAGCAATACCAGTTCAATTTTTTCTTTTTTACACAAAGCAATGGCCTTTTTCAGATATTTCTTAGCCTCATCTCCCGGTAGTTTTTCAGCATAGTTGTAAGCGACAAATCCCGGCTCATCATATCTTTTTAAAGTGTTTTCTTCCAGTCCCGATGTAAACCGGATATAGCGCCCCAAATACAAACCCTGCTCTCTGGGTGGTTTTTGCCTTCCCAACAGTATGTTTTGTTTCAATTGGGTGGTATCGGTAAAAATAAAGCTGTGATTCCGGATGGTGTTCGACCAGGCCGGCAAGTAATTATCCGACTGAAACAAAACAGGCATCGAAGACAATTTCTGACCCACATCTTTGCGGGCTGCGAAACTTTTAAACTGATCCGACAAGGCGCCGGCTTTCAATTCATGCGATTCATAGTCATACAAAGTAAAAGTTTCGAGAATAACCATTTTAGGCTTTTTAACTTTAACCGCTTCTTTCAAACTGAAATAGGCATCTGTCATGGTAGTTCCAGGAGATGCGAGGATAAAGCAGGTTGCTCCCAAAGCATTCGACAGATGTTCGGGATTCACCCCCGTATATAAATGTGAGTTTCCGATCATCACCACATCAACAGGAGCTTTACGAGTCAATTCATAATAAGCATTCCACTTCCGGCGGGTATGATCGTTAGTGTAGTCCGGATTAAAGTATCCCCGGTAATCAGTCCAGGCAACCACACCTATAATCATTACTGAGAACAGGAATACACGCAGCAGAAAATCACGGTGTGTTTTTACTTTTTGCCGTACATCTTTAGCCGGTTTACCTTTTGCCTTATCTACAGGATGTTTTGCCATAATTTAGAACTGAAAATAAATGAAACTGTTATCATTACCGGCGCCATAGGCTCCCAGATAAATAATACTTAATGTCAGAAGCAGATATACCCCCCATCTTAACAGGTAATGTCCTGAGTAAAACTTTTCTTGCAGGGTTTCCGACCACCTTTCGGCAATGACTTCATATATCATCATGCCCACGACCAGCCACAAAGCAAAAGTGAACTCTCGGCTGTTGAGTCCAAACTCATACAGCGACTGCACTCCCCCGAAACCTATGTTCTGAAAAACCAGCATTGCATCTCCGAAAGTCTGCGCCCGGAAGAAAATGAGCGATAAGGTCCAACCGGAGAAAACCAATATAGCCGAGAAAAAACGTTTCATTCCGCCGGAAGGTTTTTCTAATTTAAATAATGGATCCAACAGAATTAAGAAAAGTCCGTTGATTAAACCCCAAATTACAAAATTCCAGGAAGCGCCGTGCCACAAACCACTGAGAAAGAATACTACCAGCAAATTCACAATTTTACGGTTTACCCCCTTGCGATTGCCCCCCAGCGGAATATAAATATAATCCTGAAACCAACTCGACAGGGTGATGTGCCAGCGTTTCCAAAATCCTGAAAAGGAAGTTGAGAGATAAGGTCTCCTGAAGTTCGTGGATAATTTAAACCCGAACAAACGGGCTGTCCCAATCGCGATATCAGAATAAGCAGAGAAATCGAGGTACAGCTGGAAAGCAAAAAAGAAAACTCCGGTCAGCATGGCTATCCCTTTCGCCTCCTCTATATTGCCGTAAGTCTGGTTGATAAAAACAGCCAACCGGTCGGCAATCATAATCTTCTTGAACAGGCCGAACAAGATGAACAGCAAACCACTTCGGGCAGCCTGATAGTCAAAATGTTTCACCTCGTCAAACTGTGGAAGCAGATTTTTTGCTCTTTCAATCGGACCGGCAACCAATTGAGGAAAGAAACTCACGAAAGCCAGAAAGTTAATCAGGTTACGAGTCGGCTCCATTTTTTTGAAATATACGTCCAATGTATAACTCAGTGATTGAAAAGTATAAAAACTAATCCCCACAGGCAAAATGATATGCATGGGTGAATAACTGAACTCCTTCCCGAAAAGCGTAAAGGTGGCGATAAAACTTTCAACAAAGAAATTATAGTACTTGAAAAAGCCCAGAAAACCAAGATTCAGCACGAGGCTCAGCACCAGCAGTACCTTTCTTTTATTTTTCTGTTCCGGCTGAGTTGCATGAATTTGCATCGCAAGTATATAATCCATCAGCGAACTGATGAGGATCAGTGACAAAAAACGCCAGTCCCAGAAACCGTAAAACACATAACTGGCCGTCAGCAGGAAAAAATTTCTGAGCTTGAGATGCTTTTGAAACAGGAACCAGTAAAGCAGGTAGACCAGTGGGAGGAAAACTGCGAAATCGAATGAGTTGAATAACATAAATCAGGATTATAGTGTAATCAGATTACTCAGGTTTTAAAAATCCACAAATTTAAACATTTCTTTTAAAATTCTTTGTCTATATTTGTGGCAACTCCTGAAATTTATTACTATGATTATCAGTCCTGCATCATACAGGCTTCTTCTCCTTCTGCTGATGACATTGTTGTCAGGGGTCCTTCACGGTCGTGCAGTAAAGGTTGCATCAATTCCCATAGAATTGGCCGGCAGTTACATCATCATCAACACAACCATCAATAATTCAACGCCTTTGCGACTGATGTTTGACACAGGCGTCAGAAATACGATTATTACTGAATTACGTGCGGCAGATTCCGTTGATTTAAAGCCGGGGATACTGAAATCAATACAAGGGTTAGGGTCAGGCAGAATGGTGTCAAGTTACGTGAGTGAGAATAATATCATTCAATACGGAAAGTTTACGCTTACCGGAAAAACCGTTTACTTACTAGAAGAAGATATCCTGGGTTTATCACATCACATTGGACTGAATGTGAACGGGATAGCCGGAATCGATCTGATCAGGGACTATATTACGGAAATTGATTACACCCGAAAAAGAATGAACCTGTACCGGCATGAACATTTTCAGATTCCCAAAAGGTATATTTACAAACCACTCATTGTCGAAAACAGCAAGTTGTATATTAGCCTGACTTTACTGGATGACAGCGCACACATCCGTAACATTAAGATGTTACTCGACACCGGCGCTATGCTGAATGCCTGGTTCCAGACGGTAAGATCAGATGCTGCCGAAATTCCGGAGAGACGTGTATACGCCCGTATCGGTGAGGGTTTCAGCGGAGAGTTGCGCGGCTACATGGCCCGTATTCCGCAACTCTGTTTCGACAAATACTGCTTTCATAAACCAGTCGTGGTATTTCCCGATTCAGCAACCATAGCAGGCATCATCAGCAGATCAGACCGTGACGGCACGATTGGTAATGAGTTGCTTTCGAGATTTAACCTCATCGTCGATATCAGGAACAAAGCTTTATATCTCAAACCTAATCATAAATTCAACGACAGGTTCAGTTACAATGTGGCCGGAATTGAAGTAATTCAGTCTGATGGTATTCTTCCGGTGTATGAAATTGCAACTATATGGAAAGATTCTCCGGCTGAAAAAGCGGGTTTACAAACCGGGGATGTACTCATCGAAATCAAAGGATTTAAAACTTTTACTTTAAAGCTCTCTGAAATCAGAGGGTTCTTTCAACAGATCTCCGGACAACCACTGCATGTTGTTGTAAATAGAAATCAGGAACTTATGGATTTCCATGTAGATATGCGGGATCTACTGAACAATCCCTAATGGATATTTCCCGGTTCAGCCTCTTTTTTTAACTAAAATTCTTCAAACATTTTACACGCTTTTACTGTTAAGCAGATAACCTCAATGCTGCACCAAATCACAGTTTTTTTGACGATTAACACCCTGCTGATGTAAGAAATCTTTTTTACACCTGCATAAAACATGTTCAAACTATAAAAACAACATATATGACAATTGATTTACGTAAAGAACAATTAAACACACTGAAAACTCCCCGGTTAAATTACAGTTTTGCCGCTCGTATTTTTTTCTTCGGAATGGATCTGGCCACCGGAAACAAGAACCGTTTAGCGAAAGCCAAATTACTGGAGATATTGGCTTGTATTCCTTACAGAGAATGGGAAATCAGACAGTATTTCCGGCTGACTTACAAATATTTCAACCGGAAGAAAGTAGACTGGGCACAGGATATCATCGCCTGGGGACGGGCCGCTCAAGACAATGAATACATGCATCTAATTGTGATTCAGGAAAAAATGAGGGAAGATAACATGAAAGATCCCTGGTTCCTTTCAACTCCGGTGGTATTTTTGATTACAACTTTTTACATTGTACTTTCGAAAATCGTTGCATGGACGAACATCAAAGCCGGATTCCAGTTTAACGCGGAATTTGAAGACCATGCTGAAATTATTTATGCTCAAATGGTACAGGAAAATCCACAGTGGGAAAAAGAGCCGGTGACTAATCCGGTAGTGAAAGAATATGCTGATTTAGATAATTATGCCGATATCTTCAGGAGAATCGGGCTGGACGAACGGGATCACCGCAACCACAGTTTTTATTATGCCGGCATGCCTGAGAAAATTTTCAACTACGACGGGATGCCTGATCCAAATCACCACTGAGAGAAAGGATGCTGACTCAACATGGCATTATAATAACGCAGGTCTCCTGTGACTTCTGACCCCAACCAGGCAGGCTTTTCAAAAAAGTCTGCCTCGTTTTTTAATTCTACTTCTGCTATGACTAAGCCTGCATTTGCTCCCAAAAACTCATCCACTTCGAAAACATATTCACCTGAGTTGACTTCATAACGATATTTTTCGATTAGCCCCGAAGTACACAACTGCAACAATTCCCTTGCTTCTGCAACATCAATCGCTTTTTCCCATTCGTACCGGGAAGTTCCTGTTTCGTTGCTTTTACCCTTGATCGTGAGGGTTGCCTGCACATCGCGTATGCGAACCCTGACTGTCGCTTCGGGTGTCACCGAAAGATATCCTTGTTTAATATAGGTTTTCCTGTATGCTTCTGTTTTGAAGGCTTCGGATGTGACTAAAAATTTTCTTTCGATTTCCTGTAACATGATGAGCTGTTTCGAGGTGCAATGTTACAAATAATTTTTATCTTTGCACTCGTCTGATACAATTTTTAATTATCATTACTTTCCAATCATGAAAAAACTAAGCTTCTTATTGTTCTTTGCTTTTATGCTGACTGCCCTCCGGGCCGAAATCAAACTCCCGGCACTTTTCTCCAATGATATGGTTTTACAGCAACAAACCACAGCCAGTATCTGGGGAAAAGCAACACCCAACAAACAGGTAACGCTTTTTACAAGCTGGAACCTGAAACGTTACAAAACCACAGCCGACAAGGATGGCAACTGGAAATTTTCATTCACGACCACCAAAGCCGGCGGTCCGTACACAATGGTTATAAGCGACGGAAAATCCGTTTCCCTTAATAATATCCTGCTGGGTGAAGTATGGCTTTGCTCCGGACAAAGCAACATGGAAATGCCCATGAAAGGATTTTCCGGACAACCTATCGAAGGAGGAAACATGGATATTCTGAAAAGTGAAAACTCAAAAGTCCGTTTATTCAGAGTTACCCGTAAGGCTACACTGGAAGCTCAGACAGATGTCACCGGTCGCTGGGAAGAAGCCATGCCGGTGAGTGTACGCGATTTCAGTGCGACCGCTTATTATTTCGGACGGTTATTACAGGAAACCCTGAAAGTACCGGTAGGACTGATTGCCAGCTCGTGGGGAGGTTCTGCCATCGAAGCCTGGATGAATGAGGAAATGCTGACTGCTTTTCCACAAGCCAAAATTCCGCAAACTGCTGAAAATATCAAAACTCCACACCAAACACCTACCATGTTATATAAAGGCATGATCCATCCGTTGGTTGGTTATGCAATTAAAGGTGTTATCTGGTATCAGGGAGAAAGCAACAGAAACCGGTATGAAAGTTATGCCGCCATGTTTAAATCCATGACCGACGGATGGAGAGCACAATGGAAACAGGAGCAGCCTATACCATTCTATTTTTGTCAGATTGCTCCTTACGGAGGATATAACGGTGGTGCCAATTCCGCGCTCCTCCGTGAAGCTCAGCTAAATGCAGCTAAAGAACCACATACCGGCATGGCGGTACTCATGGATACCGGAGAAGAAAACTGCATCCATCCGGCAAAGAAGAAAGAAGCCGGTGAACGGTTGGCTTTACTGGCCATTACCAAAACTTACAACATTACCGGTATCGAAAGTGAGAGTCCGGAATATAAAAATATTGAAATTAAGGATAATCAGGTTACCGTGAATTTCGACAAAGCTTCCATGGGGCTGTATGCACAGGGAGGAGAATCGAAATTGTTTATGCTCGCTGGAGAAGATAAAGTATTCCATCCGGCGCAGGCAAAAGTTCAACGCAACAAAGTTGTGGTAACAAGCGATTCAGTTCCTAACCCCGTTGCTGTTCGCTATGCCTTCGAAAATTTCGTGATCGGCGATTTGTTTGGCATGGGTGGATTGCCGGTGTCGTCGTTTAGGTCTGATAACTGGTGAAACGTATGGTCGTATGGTCGTATGGTCGTATGGTCGTAGAGACAGGGCATGCCCTGTCTCTACGCATGATGCCCTGTCTCTACATGTGTATACGCAATTTTGCGTTATAATCACAACCATTTTTTCCGTTTAAAATACAGCAACACCCCCAGGGCGAAGGTTACCATCAGAAAAATGGAGAAGGGATAGCCAAATTTCCAACTTAGCTCGGGCATAAACTTGAAGTTCATCCCATACATGCTGGCGATGAGGGTCGGGGGCATGAAGATGACCGACACCACGGTAAAAATCTTGATAATCTTATTCTGCTGGATGTTGACCAAACCGAGGAAAGTATCCTGGAGATAATCGAGCCTGTCGAAACCGAAGCGGGTATATTCGAACAAAGAATTGATATCCTTGATAACCATGGTTAGCCGGGGTAGTAAATCCTGCGGGAACAGGTTCGATTTCAACATATTTGATACCACCCTTTGCTTATCAATAATATTCTGACGGATGATCATTACCTTTTCCTGATGATCCTTGATGCTCATCAGGATATCCTGACTCAAATCATCTTCCGTATTCAGTGTCTTACTTAAATTGGTAATCTGGTCGGTAATGTACTCGATCATATCCGCGTCATATTCCACCCGGGTTTCGAGCAGCGCCACCAACACGTGATAACCTGTCATGAAATTCTTAGAATCCGCATAAATCTTTTTCACCGTGTCGTTGAACGATTTCAGTTCGGTATCGCGCACCGAAACCAGGATTCCGTTTTTCAGAATAAATGAAACCGGTTGCATCTGGAAATTATCCTGCAGGAAATTCGAGTTTGCCACGATACTGTCCTCTGTTTGGATATACCGCGAACTCATCTCGATTTCTTCTATTTCTTCATCTTCCTGTATGTAAATTTTAAGAAACTGTTCCAGTTCCGTTTCAACCGCATCCGAAACATCGATCAGGTCGATCCAGATCATATCTTTCAGATTCACTTTTTTCAGAATATCGATTGACTTTGATATTTTGAGTTTACCTTCTTCCTGGTAAAATAGCCTGAGTTCTGCCATGATTACACTCCTTTCTTTTTTTCACCTGCCCTTCCCCATCGCGGTTCCGGTACGGCTTGCAGAAAATCTTCCGCACGTTTGGAATTCCTTTTTAAGTTCTCATCGCGCTCTCCACCCGGTTCGTCAGGTCGATGAAAGCAGCCACGTCCAGTTGTTCCGGTCTTTTATCAAAAAGAGGATCTGCATACATCGGGTGATCTTTTTCCACGAGGGGTTTGAGCGAGTTGCGCATCGTTTTGCGGCGCTGATTGAAGGCTGTTTTCACCACCGTTTTGAAGAGTTGCTCGTTGCATCCGAGTTCATTTACCTCATTGCGGGTCAGGCGAATAACAGCCGATTTGACCTTAGGCGGAGGGTCAAACACATGTTCGTGAACTGTAAAAAGATAGTCGATCGAATAAAAAGCCTGCATGAGTACCGACAGTATTCCATAGGTCTGATTGCCATGCACAGCAGCCATCCTTTCCGCCACTTCCTTCTGAATCATACAAACCAATTGAGGAATGCGGTCGCGGTTTTCCAGCATCTTAAAAAAGATCTGGCTGGAAATATTATAGGGTAAATTCCCGATGAGGTACAATTTATCCGGGAATAATGATTTCAGATCTATTTTCAGAAAATCCCCTTCAATAACCTTCAGTTGAGGGAAATGCGTATGCAGATAAGCAACCGACTCCCAATCCACCTCAACGGCAGTCAGATCAATGTTTGGATTTTGTAACAGAAATTGGGTAAGAACACCGGTACCCGGTCCGATTTCGAGTACGGTAGCCGGCCCCGAAAGCTCCAGGCTCTCAGCAATGCGGCGAGCTACTTCCAAATCCTTCAGGAAGTGCTGTCCCAAGTATTTCTTTGCTCTTACTTGTGTCATGCTGATGATAGTCGTCGGGCATATCGGATTTGGTAATAGTGAATAATTAATCGTATCTTTGTGCGTTATTATAACGCCGCACAAAAGTAAACAAATTTGTTACAAGTACCAACTAAATGCGTAAATTTCTTACATCCACCGGAACCTGTATACGTCGAATAGTCGATTATTTTTATCCGCCTTTCCGTAAATATATGTCGGTCGAATTTTTCCGGTACGGCGCCACCGGGGCAGCCACTTTAGTGTTTGATTGGTTATTATACTTTAGCATTTTTCACTTCATCCTGCGTCAGCAGATGTTACATCTTGGCTTTGTTACACTAAGTTCCCACATCGCGGCGCTGGCTTTTTCTTTTCCCATCAGCTTCATGTCGGGTTTCCTCCTACAGAAATACGTCACGTTTAATAACTCCGACCTTCGCGGCAAAGTGCAACTCTTCCGTTATGGCATTGTAGTAGTTGCCAATCTGGTCATCAATTACATCGGGTTGAAACTGTTCGTTGACGTATTCGGCTGGTTCCCGACTCCATCCAAAATGGCCATCACGATAGTGGCCACCGGGGTTAGCTATATTTCGCAAAAGAAATTTACATTTAAATAATTTTCAACCCTACCTCCCCAAACCTTATTTCTTAACCTTATTTTCTAACTAAACAACCTTAGTAGCTGATATTCAACCCTACCTCTCCAAACCTTATTTCTTAACCTTATTTTCTAACTAAACAACCTTAGTAGCTCAAGATTAACCTTTCTTACCTAAACCTTATTACCTTATTTTTATTTTTTCATTAATTTTGCAGTGAATAAAAAATTATAACTATGAAAATTGAATACAACAATCTGTACACCCATTTTGTATTCACGACTCTTAATCGTCAACCAAATATCTTGGAAAAATTCAGGTTAAGAATCGAAAAGTACATTACCGGCATTGTGAACAACAATCGATGCAAACTTTATGCAATTTATGCTAATCCAGAGCACGTTCATTTACTTGTCTCCCGAGCTCCAAATTTAGATGAAGAAAATTTGGCTAAAATTATTACCGATAGTTCTGAACGCTTTATTAACGACAATAAATTATGTGTAGGTATGTTTCTTTGGCAAAATTCATGTGCGGCATTTTCGGTTTCAAAAGGGGATGTTGATAAGGTATGTAAATACATTTTGAATCAAAAAAGACATCACCAAAAACACAGTTATCAAGATGAACGTGAGGTGTTTATTAAATTTTATCAACAAACAATTGATGTGAATTCAAAATAAGGTAATAAGGTTTAGGTAAGAAAGGTTAATCTTGAGCTACTAAGGTTGTTTAGTTAGAAAATAAGGTTAAGAAATAAGGTTTGGGGAGGTAGGGTTGAATATCAGCTACTAAGGTTGTTTAGTTAGAAAATAAGGTTGAGAAATAAGGTTTTGGGGAGGGGTGGGTTGATCAAAAGTTTTTTATATCTTTGTCTTCATTATATACCAACCAAACTTCACAATTTTATTTTAATCCGGGGAAATAACACTGATTGCATGATTAATTCAACCAAATCACACAAACATGAAAATACGCGAAATCACATTTGTTCTGCTGTTAGCAATACTATCCTCCTGTGTAGAACAAGACTTAACGGGTGATAAACCAATAAAAATCAGTAACCTGACCGGGAAGGTAGAGAAAGGTCCGTTTACACAGGGCTCTACGGTAACTATCCACGAACTGACTAAAGAACTAAAACCTACGGGGAAATTATTCCAAACGGAAATAAAAAACAATGAAGGTGACTTTGCACTGGAATCGGCGGCTGAATTCGTGTCGCCTTACGTTAATATAGCCTGCGACGGGTATTTCTTCAACGAAATAACAGGCAATTTGTCAAACAGCCAGATCCGGTTAGAATCGGTTGTCGACATTTCCAGTAAACGCAACAACATCAATGTAAACATCCTTACCCACCTGAGCAAAGACCGGATTATCAAATTGATGAAAGAAGGAAAGAATTATGAAGAGGCAACAGCACAAACCAGAGAGGAACTGCTATCCTGTTTCGGTCTGCAAGAGTATAAGGATCTGGATTTTGAAGACTTCTCCATATCTTCGGGAGATCAGCATGCCGGCGCACTAATCATGATATCATCTATATTATTGTCCAATCTGACCGAGGCCTATTTTACGGAATTTATTTCAATTGTAAAAAACGATTTCACCGACTCGGGAACTTTATCGGATTCTATACAATATTACTTCCGGGAAGAGAGTCTGAATCTTCCTGTAGAACAAATTGCAGCCAACATCAAAAACCGCTATCAGGATTTAGGCAAGACGATCGAAGTGCCGGACTTAAACTATTTTATCGATTGGGATGGAGATGGCATAGCCGGAAATGAGTTGGGTAATCCTGACACGGAAAGACAATTAAAATTTGAAATCGACACCTTGCGTGTAGGAAAAGATGGCGGGAGCTTTAAGGTTGCTATTCAGACCAACATTCCATTCAGTCTGAATACAAACAAACCAAGTAACGGCTACATCGAACCGGAATCTATTTTCAGGGACAAAGTTGTTGTAAGCGATACGCTGATACAGGGAAACGAACTATCAATCAATATCCGGCCTGCCACCGGACCATTCCAGCGCCCGGCAACTATTCGTATTGTATCATTCGACAAAAAAATCACAGCTGATTTAGTAATCTTACAGGAAGGCGATTTCTCTGATGAGTTCAAAAACAATCTGTATATCAAGTCAATTATGATGCAGGCAGCAAAAGCATTTGATTACTCACATACCCTCGAAGCCTTATACTCCAACTGTTTTACAACCAATAATTTTGCATGGGAACAATTCACTTTACACAATATCACTCCCACTAATCAGCTTGTAAAAGACACATGGAGTGCCCTTTATAGTGGAATCGTCTATCTGAACCTGTTGGAAGAAAATACAGGCAGGCACAATTTCAAATATACTTTAGCCCTGAGAACCCTGCTCTATGGTCACCTGATTAGTTTATGGGGCGATGTTCCTTATCTAACAACCAGCAGACCAGACCCGACAAATCCGCCAGGGCGGCAAAGTAAAGCGGAGATATACAGCATACTGAAAAACGGTTTACAGGAATGCCTCACAATCTTCCCTGCCGGCAAAACCAATTCATACTTTCAGGTTTCGACCGACGTCATCCGGACGTTATTAGCAAAAACATCGATGCAGGAAGGCAACTATCAGGAAGCGCTAAGTCATTTGCAGGCCGTTATTTCAGGAGGTCGTTATGCATTGAGCAACAACCGGCAAGATGCGGTCGGCACAGCCTCAACAGAGATATTGTATGCAATCAACACCAACACACTCCCGCTTCAACACTTTAGCACTGTAATCGAGAACAGTCATTATCTGCCCTTAATTCTCTATGCCGATGTAATTTTATCCGCTGCAGAATGTGCACACAAAACGGGGCAGCTTGAAACAGCACTCATATATTTAAACCAGGTCCGGTTGAAAAACGGAGAAGAACCGGCAACCCATGCAAGCTTTGAAGCTGATCTGAAAGTGACATGGAAAAGCAGGCTAAAGGGAAGCTTTTCATATTTTGACTTTCTGAAACGCAATGATTGGGCGATGAACGAGTTAAACATACAGGCATACCAACTCCTGTTGCCAATTCCGCAATCAGAAACAGATGTGAATCCAAATGTGCCTCAAAATCCGGGGTATTAAGATAAATCAGTTTTTGCGGAAAGGGTTACCGGGGTAAGTATAAAACTTACTCACCCCACACCACCCTTTTCACATAATCGGTATACGACAGGATAATCCGCACCACCTTGTCGCTCACATTGGGCATACTGTAATCGGCAACGGGCCTGAAGTTGCGTTCTGCGCCTGTTTTCTGTTGCTCCAGTTCAACGAGTCCCTGCATCACCCGTTCCGGGTTTAATCCAACCATCATCACCGAAGCTTCTTCCATGGCTTCGGGACGTTCGTGCGCCTCACGGATATTTAATGCCCGGAAATTCAGGATAGAGGACTCTTCACTGATGGTTCCACTGTCGGACAACACGGCTTTGGATTGCACCTGCAGAGCAATGTATTCGCTGAGTCCCATCGGTTTCATCAACTTCACCTGTTCATGAAACTGAATACCGTGCTTTTCAATCATCTTGCGGGTACGTGGATGGGTAGAAACAATAACCGGCAGGTTATATTGTGCTGCTACCTGGTTGAGTATCTTTACCAGATTGAAAAAATTCTTTTCTGAGGCTATATTTTCTTCCCGGTGCGCCGATACCACAAAGTACTGACCCTTTTTCAACCCCAACTTACCCAAGACAGTAGACAGTTGACCGTTGACTGTAGACTTATAACGGTTCAACACCTCAAACATCGGGCTACCGGTTTTGATAACCCTGTCGGGACGTAAACCTTCCGCCAGCAGGTATTCTCT
>VSSQ01000871.1_pt1 | contig 14224 bp, 14 predicted proteins | sample 4763081 | NCBI WGS metagenome assembly VSSQ01 (sample SAMN12137344, study PRJNA551015) | bioreactor metagenome | isolation source: SDC9 anaerobic chlorinated ethene degrading culture | place: USA: Knoxville, Tennesee | collected 2015-01-01
GCTTATGAAACATATCTATTTATCGTAGCCTTTATATTCGCAATTTAAAACTATTTATTTTATTTTTTTGATAATAAATATAATAATAATGATAATTTAAAATGAAAAGGTTTATTTAACTTTATAAGTATGATAGTATTTTATTAATTATAAATTAAGGAGGATTTTAAAATATGGCAAAGCATTTACACATAATGGCTAATGAAGGAGATATAGCAGAAACAGTACTATTACCAGGAGACCCATTAAGAGCTAAGTTTATAGCTGAAAATTATTTGGAAAACCCTGTTTGTTATAATGAAGTTAGAGGAATGTATGGTTATACTGGTACATACAAAGGAAAAAGAATATCTGTACAAGGAACAGGAATGGGCTTACCATCACATTCTATATATGTAAATGAATTAATTCAATTTTATGGAGCAAAAAGACTTATTAGAATTGGATCAGCAGGATCAATTAATGAAGATGTTAATGTAAGAGATGTAGTATTAGCACAAAGTGCCTCAACAAACTCAGCAATAAATAAAAGAAGATTTCAAGGTATGGACTATGCTCCAACTGCAAACTTTAATCTTTTATTAGAAGCTTATAATAAAGGAAAAGAAAAAGGTTTAAACATTAAGGTTGGTAATGTTTTATCTTCAGATTTATTTTATGATGATACTAATGTAGGAATAAAGCTATGGGCTGATTATGGTTGTTTAGCTGTAGAAATGGAATCAGCAGAACTTTATACACTAGCTGCAAAGTTTGGAGTAGAAGCATTATCTATACTAACAATTTCTGATCATATATTTAAAGGGATAGAAACTAGTCCTGAAGAAAGGCAAAAAAGTTTTACGGATATGATGGAGATAGCCTTAGAATTAGCAAAATAATATTTGCATAATGAAGACAGTAGATAAAAATTTCTGCTGTCTTCATTACATTTAAATTATAAATCTATATATTAAAATTAGTAGCAATTAAATAGCTAATATATTTAGTTAAGTAAAATGATAAAAATAAAAGTATACATATTGTAATTTTGCAAAAAATAATTTAGAAAGAAGGTGTTTAATTTGATTGATATATCACTATTAGGTTGTGGTGGAGGAATGCCTATGCCAAATAGAAATTTATCATCTTTATTTATAAATTATAGAGGAAGAAAAATATTAATAGATTGTGGCGAAGGAACACAAGTAACAATAAGAAAAATGGGGCTTGGATTTAAAGCAATAGATTTAATTTTAATAACACACTTTCATGGAGATCATATTGTAGGACTTCCTGGGCTTCTTTCAACAATAGGAAATAGTGGAAGAGAACATCCTTTAACTATAGTTGGGCCTATAGGAATTATTAATGTAGTAAATAGTCTTAGGGTTATTGCTCCTTATTTACCTTATGATTTAAATATAATAGAAAATCCTACAAAATTATATTTAAATCTAAAAAAAGATATACTTCAAATAGACACAAGTGAAAAAAGTGACTTGGTTTTAAAAACTATAGAACTTGAACATTCAGCTATTTGTTTAGGATATAGTCTTTATTTTAAAAGGAAGAAAAAGTTTGATATAAATAAAGCTACCAATATGAATGTACCAAAAATTTTATGGAATAAATTACAAAAGGAAGAAAAGATAGTTTATAAAGGGATAAGATATGACTACACTATGGTTTTAGGAGAAGAAAGAAAAGGAATTAAATTAAGTTTTATAACTGATACAAGACCTCTAAGTAATATATGTAACTTTATAAAAGATAGTGATTTATTTATCTGTGAAGGTACTTATGGAGATGATAATGACATAGATAAAGCTATAAAAAATAAGCATATGACCTTTAGAGAAGCAGCAACTTTAGCCAAGGATGGTGAAGTGAAAGAAATGCTTTTAACTCACTTTAGTCCTGCTATGATTAATCCAAATGAATATTTAGAAAATGCAACAGAAGTTTTCAATAATGTAACAATAGGAGAAGATGAAATAATAAAAACCTTAAAGTTTACATAGTAATCTTTAAGGCTTTTATAAAAATTAACTACTAGAAGAAGCTGCTATAGCAGCAGAAGAAGCCGCAGTTGCTGCTGCTATAGCAGCAGAAGAAGCCGCAGTTGCTGCTGCTATTTGCATTATAAGAACAATATTTAAAGATATATTATTAGTTGTCTCAATTAACTTCTCTTTAGTTAAGGAATCACTATTTTCTATAAATTCTAATGAAAGTAAGGATGCTATTATCATATTTCTTACAGTTGAGCCTAAAGAGAAACTTCCGAATCCATGTTGCTTTTTTAGATAATTATTTGCTGAATTTAAATCAGTAGCAAATTTCTCGTAATCTATATTGGTGAGAGCAGCAACTCCTAAAATTGGAAGAGAATAGCTTTTTAAAGGAACAGAATGATTTCTTAAAATTTTATCTAACAAAAGTACTTTATTACATTTTTCTTGTGGGAATCCTTCGAAGAGAGATAGTATATGAGATAAAGCTTGAAGATTATTTCCACTATAAAAACCATTATTTTTTAGAATATTATAACATTCTTCCATATCTATAAATGTTTGTTCTACGTTATTTGAAGTTGTTGCAATAAGAGCTGCAGCACAAATATCTTCCTGACCAGTTAAAAATAAATGATTTTTTTTCATAGTATCATAAGCTTTTCTAGTATTTACAACTATTAAATCGACATCATTTATATTTCTATAATTATAGATTATTTGAGCTGCTAAAACTAAAAATTGATTATTGAAGAAATGATTTTTTAATTTATTATATATTATTATAATATCATTAAAACTTTCTTCAGGATTATTTTGTATAGACAAATTGACAGCAGTAGTTAAAAGATTATTACCTCTAAAGTTAGAAAAAATAGAAGAGTTATTCCTTATTATATCTATACAATTGTTAATTTTTTCTACATCTGCATTTCTATTTCTTAATGTTAAGTTTAAAGCGTTACATTTTTTAAAAGTACCCATACCAAGGGTTGATTTTACATTATCTAATAGCTTACTATTTTTAATAAGTAGTTCAATTTTATCATCTACCATAAACTCTCATCTCCTTAAAATTTATAATAATATTATAACTATAAATTAAAATTAATTCAATATAAAAAAACTCTTTATAAGATAAAAAATAACTCATAATACCATATAAGTTTATAAGTATTTAAATTTGAGTATATTAACATTAGTGATATAATGGTAATATGTAGTAAAATATGGAGGTTAGATAAAATGAAAAAAAGTAATAAAGTGAAAGTAATTATTTTATTTATGATTACAATGCTATTGACGTTGACAAGCTGTAAAGGAGAAGTAGAAGAAACTATAATAGACGATAAAGAAGTAAAAGAAGTATCAGTAGTTGTACCAAATGGGGTTCCAGCTACAGCAATTTCAAAGCTTATAAAAGAAAATATACAGGTTGATAATAAGCACATTATTAATTATTCTATAGAAAATACAGCAGATACATTAGCAACTGCAGTTATGAAAGGAGAACCAGATATAGCTATAGTACCATCTAACCTTGCAGCACAAGCTTATAATAAAGGCCTTGGATATAAGTTAGTTGGAACAACTGGCTTCGGAGCTTTATATTTGATTTCAACTGAAGGTGAAATAAATTTTAATGACATTAAAGGAAAAGAGATATATAACATAGCTAATGGATTAACTCCTGATATAGTTTTTAAAGCTTTATTAAAGCAAAATGGAATTTTAAATGATGTTACTTTAAGTTATGTTGGAGGTGCTACAGAATTAGCACCAGCTATATTAAGTGGAAAAGCTAAATATGCAGTTGTTCCTGAACCAGCTTTAACAACTATATTAAGTAAAAAACCTAATATAAGTATAGTGGCTAGTTTAAATGACTTATGGAAGGAACAATTTAATAGTGAAAAAGGTTTTCCACAGGCAAGTATAATAGTTAAGGAAGAAATAATAGCCAATGATAAAGATTTTCTTGAAAAGTTTATAACTAAAGTAGATGAATCAGTTAAATGGGTAAATGATAATAATAAAGAAGCAGCACAATATTCAGTTGAAAATGGTTCACAAGTAGAAACCTCTATAACAGAAAAGTCAATAAAAAATAGTAATATAAGCTTTTCAAAGGCAAAAGATAATAAAGAGGATTATATAGATTACTTTAAAGTTTTAGAAAGTGAAAATTCAAAATCAATAGGAGAAAAGGTACCAGATGAAAAATTCTTCTATGAAGGATAAAAGAATAATATTCATATCACTACTTATAATAGTAGTGATATGGATAATTTTATCCAATAAAATTAACAATTCTATTTATTTGCCTAAGATAAGTGAAATATTAATAGAAATAATAAGTATAGTAAAAGAAAAGCAATTTTTATTAAATATAATAAATTCATTATTAAGAGGCTTCATAAGTTTTTTTATAGCACTAATAATAGCTGTGTTCCTAGGGATAGTATCAAGCTTCAATAAATTTATCTACAATTTTTTATATCCAGTAAACTCAATATTAAAATCAATACCAACAATAGCTTTTATACTAATTGCACTAATTTGGTTAAATAAAAATTATGCACCTTATTTAATTGGAATTGTAATAGCTTTTCCAATATTATATGAAACAACAATTAATTCACTTATAAATGGAAATAGTTATTTAAATGAAATGGTTGAAGCTTTTAGGGTTAGTTTTTTTGATAAACTTTTTAATATACATATTCAATCAATAATAATAAGTATATCATCTATAGCAACATCGACTTTTTCCTTAGTTTTGAAAGTAGTAATTGCAGGAGAAGTTTATGGACAACCGTCTTATGGAATAGGAAGTGCTATACAAGGTGAAAAAATTAACTTTAATACACCAGGTATATTTGCATGGATAATTATAGTAGCAATGCTATGCTATGTAACTGATAAATTTATTATATGTTTTTTAAATATTCTTATTAAAGATAGGAGATATATGATTGATTAAATTTAATAATATTAATATTAGCTTTGGAGATAAAGTGTTATATGATAATTTTTCAATAGAATTTCAGGAAAATGCTATAAATTATATAATGGGTGAATCTGGAATAGGAAAAACTACTTTAATAAAATATATAAAAGATGATTTATTTTTGAAAAATGTTGATATTAGTGTTGTTTTTCAAGAAAGTAGATTAATACCCTGGAAGAATATTTATAAGAATTTAGAAATAGTAATAAAAAATAAAGTTATGAAAGAAGATAGAAAAATAAAAATTAAAACGATATTACCAAATATGAATTTAATAAATTGCGAAAAGTTGTATCCTCACGAGCTAAGCGGTGGAATGCAACAAAGAGTAAGTATAGCTAGAGCACTACTCTATAATGGAGAAGTTTTTATTATGGATGAACCGTTTAAGGGATTAGATAAAGAAAATAAAGAAAATGTCATTAGATTTATAAAGGAATATATATATGAAAATTCTAAAACGGCAATAGTAATAAGTCATGATATAGAAGAAGCAAAGAGGTTTGCTGATAAAATAATATTACTTAAAAATGAGCCTGTTACTAAAGAGATAATTAAATAGTTATGTTTAAGCGTAGAATTGATAAAACTTTTACAAGGGAAATGCTTAAAGAATATTAAATGCAATAAATTTGAATTAATAGAAGTAATAAAGGAAAAACTAATATTGAGGATAAAATTTAATTAATGATATAGTTTACAGAAGGATTATTATAGAAAATCTAGAATATAATAAGTATAAGTTTAAGGATAATAATTTAAAATACTTAAAGGATGGAAATTATGCCAAAGGTTATTAATATAATCGGAGAAAAATCAAATGTGGGAAAAACATTTGTAATTGAAGGTTTAATAAGAGAATTAAGAAGTAGAAATTTAAGTGTAGCAACAATTAAACATGATATTCATGAATTTGATATTGATAAAAAAGGAAAAGATACATATAAACATAGAGAAGCAGGTTCAGAAACTATAATAATATCCTCTAGTTCTAGACTTGCGATAATAAAAGAATTAAAAGAAGAAACTAAATTTTATGATCTAATAAATATAGCTATAGATAAAGATATAATTTTAGTAGAAGGATATAAGAAAAGTAATTTAAGAAAGATAGAAGTATATAGAAATGGTGTTAGTAGTAAAATAATAACGCCTAAGAATAATCTTATAGCAATAGCAAGTGATGTAAACTTAAGATTAGATAATATTTTAGTTGTAGATAAAAATGATTTTAAAGAACTTGCTAATTTAATAGAGAAAGAAGAAGATTTTAAATTTGAAAATTATCAATAATATTTTCTAGAGCATAGTATTACCTAAGGATACAATCTATGGATTCTGTGCCTGAATTATAAATTCACAGGGTGTTTATTTGAAAAAATAGCATCTCCACGATTTGGGAAGGAAAATAAGTTGACTTAAGTATATAATTACTTATAAAATATAAATTTTAAAATAATATTAATTTTAATTTTAAGATTTATACATTAAGTAGATTTTAGCACTATAAAAGGTGTTTATTTATATTTAAATTAAAAGCTTATTACTCACCAAATTTATGAGTAATAAGCTTTTTGTATAGAAAATACAAAGCAATATTATTTTAAAAGAATTATTATATAAATTTTAAAGGAGGAAGAATGTGAGATCCTTTATATCATTAAATGAAGCACTGGAAATATTAAACGAAAATGTAGATAATTTAGATATTGAAGAAGTAGATTTAATTAATGGATTAAATAGAGTAGTATCTGAAAATATATATGCACAAATAAACAATCCACCTTTTAATAAAGCTGCCATGGATGGATATGCATTTATTTGTAATAATAAAGAATTAATTAATAAAAGATTAAAGATAATTGATAAGGTTTATGCAGGAGGAGTCTGTAATAACATTGTAAGTGAAGAAACAGCAATTAAAATAATGACAGGAGCACCAATTCCAAAAGGAGCAAATGCTGTTATAAAACAAGAAGATGTAGTTATAGAAGAAGATTATATTATTTTAAGAAAAAATATAAATGAAAATGAGAATATTTGTATAAAGGGAGAAGATATATTACAAGGAAGCTTACTTTTAAAGTCAAATAAAAAACTTAATTATGCTGACATTGGAATTTTAGCTAGTTCAGGAATAAATAAAATAAAAGTATATAAAAAGCCTAAAGTGGCATTTATAAGTACCGGTGATGAAGTTATTGATATTGGTTTTGAGCTTAAAGAAGGAAAAATTTATAACAGTAATAAATATTCTATATTATCTAGATTAGGTGAACTTGGATATGATGTTAAATATATTAGTCATATAAATGATGATTCTAAGGAAATAGGTAATTGTATTGAACAATTGTCTAAGAAGGTAGATTTAATAATTACAACTGGAGGAGTTTCGGTAGGAGAAAAGGATTTACTTAAAGAAGCCATAGATATAACAAGTGGAGAAAAGCTTTTTTGGAAAATTAATATCAAACCAGGTTCAGCAGTTTTATGTAGTAAGATAAATAAGTCAATTATACTAAGTTTATCAGGTAATCCAACAGCGGCACTAACAACTTTCGAACTATTAGTTAAGCCAACTCTTGAGAAATTATCTGGATATAAAGAAATCAAAATAAATAGAGAAAAAGCAATATTATTACAAGACATCAAAAAGAAAAGTCCTCAAAGAAGATTCATAAGAGGATATGTAGAAATTGATAATTATAGACAATATGTACATATAACACAAACTAAATCAGGAAATGGAATACTTAGTTCTGCAATAAATTCAAATTGTATAATTGAAATAGAAGTTAATAATGATGGAAAAAGTAAAGGTGATTTAGTAGATATTATAAAACTTTAGGAGAAAAGATGATAAATAAAACATTAGCTATTTTAGCAGGTGGAAAAAGCAGTAGGATGAATTATAATAACAAAGCATTATTACTTTTTAAAGAAAAAACATTTATAGAAAGTATAATATATGAAGGAAAGGATTTTGATGAAGTAATAATTATATCTAATAATAAAGAAGATTATACACAGTTTGGTTTGAAAGTTTTTAATGATATTTATTTAGGAAATGGGCCTTTATCAGGAATACATTCAGCACTTAAAAATTCGAGAAATGAGAAGGTTTTTTGTATTGCTTGTGACATGCCCTTAATTACAAAAGATATCTTAAAGTTTATAAGTGATATAAATGAAGAATATGAAGTTTTAGTACCTAAAATAAATGAAAAACTTCAACCATTATGTGCCATATATTCTAAAGGACTAATTCCTAGAGTTGAAGAAGCTTTAATAAATAATGAAAATAAATTAAAAAAGTTTATAATGTCAACAAAATATAAAGTGTTAGAAGATAAAAAATATAAAGTGCTAAGTGAAAAAGAGTTTTCAAATATAAATACAATTAATGAATATAATGATTTGGAGGAAATTTAATGTACACTGTTGGAATAATAACAAGTAGTGATAAAGGGTATATAGGAGAGAGAGAAGACAAAAGTGGAGCAGTTATTAAAGAAATAGTAGAAAATGCAGGTTTCAAAGTAGAAAAAATGATAATTGTACCTGATGAAAATGAGATGTTAAAAAAAGAATTTATATATATGAGTGATGAACTAAAGGTTAATTTAATATTAAGTACAGGTGGTACTGGATTCTCCAAAAGAGATATAACTCCAGAGGCAACCAAAGAAATAATTGATAGAGAAGCACCAGGAATTTGTGAAGCTATAAGAATGTATAGTCTTCAAATAACTAAAAGAGCAATGCTTTCAAGAGCCGTATCAGGTATAAGAAAAGATACATTAATAGTAAATTTGCCAGGAAGTCCAAAAGCTTGTAAAGAAGCTTTAGATTTTATATTAGATGAGCTAAAACATGGAATTGATATTTTAACTGGCGAATCAAAGGAATGTGCGAGAAAGTAAATATAATTATATTTAAAAAAATTATTAGAAATAATATTAACTTTATAGGAGATTAAGTAAAATGAAAATGATAAGTGTATATGATTCAGTTGGGTGTATATTATCTCATGATGTTACTCAAATAATACCAGGAGAATTTAAAGGAAGACTTTTTAAAAAGGGTCATGTTATAAAAGAGGAAGATATTGAAAAATTATTATCCATAGGCAAAGAGCATATTTATGTATGGGAACCTAGTGAAGGAGAATTACATGAAAATGATGCTGCAATTAGGATTTCAAACCTTGTACTTGGAGAGGGTGTCTGTAAATCAAAAGAAATCAAAGAAGGAAAAGTGGACTTTTTTGCAGATATAGATGGAGTTTTAAAAATAAATAAAGATGAATTATTTAAACTTAATAGTCTTGGAGAAATAATAGTATCAACACTACATAATAATACTCCAATAAGAAAAGGCGAGAAAATAGGTGCAACAAGAGTTATTCCATTAATAATTGATGAAGATAAGATAATTAATGCAGAAAAATTAATAAAAAATAAAATTATTTATGTGGAAAAAATAAAGTCCAAGAAGTGTTTACTTATAACAACAGGTAATGAAGTCTATAATGGAAGAATAAAAGATGCCTTTTTACCAGTTATAAAATCAAAGCTTGGATATTATGGCAGTGAAGTAATAAAGCAAGTTATTTTACCAGATTCTAAAGAAAAAATAATAGAAGAAATAAAAAATGGATTAAGTGAAAATGTAGATATGATTGTATGCACAGGGGGAATGTCAGTAGACCCAGATGATGTAACACCAACTGCTATAAAAGAATGTGGCGGAGAACTTGTTACTTATGGATCACCAGTATTACCAGGAGCTATGTTCTTATTAGCTTATTATAAAGATACACCTATACTTGGAGTGCCAAGTTGTGCAATGTATTCAAAAAGAACAGTATTAGATTTAGTACTACCAAGAGTACTATCAGATGAAAAATTAACTTTAGAGGATATAGCAGCTTATGGACATGGAGGATTGTGCTTAGATTGTAAGATTTGTACTTTTCCACATTGTTCTTTTGGAAAGTAGGAGGATATAATGAATAGTAAATTTACTCATTTTGATAATAATGGCAATGCAAAGATGGTAGATGTATCAGAAAAGAAGAAAACTGAAAGAGTTGCAATTGCAATTTCTAAAATAAAAGTAAGCAAAGAAACATTAGAACTTATAAAAAAAGGGGAAATAGGTAAAGGGGATGTTTTAGGAGTGGCTAGAGTTGCGGGAATAATGGCTAGTAAGCAAACATCTAATTTAATACCTATGTGTCACCCTTTAATGATATCGAGTTGTAATATAGATTTTGAAATAAATGATGAAGATAGTAGTATTGAAATTAAAGCAACTGTAAAAATAGTAGATAAAACAGGAGTTGAAATGGAGGCTTTAACTGCAGCTACGATTTCAGCATTAACAATATATGATATGTGTAAAGCTGTAGATAAAAGAATGGTTATAGAGTACACTCATTTACTAAAAAAAACAGGGGGGAAGAGTGGAGAGTTTGATTTTTATGATAGCTCTTTAAAATAATATGAAAGATAAATATGGCAGAGAAATAGACTATTTAAGAATTTCATTAACTGATAACTGTAATTTAAGATGCATATATTGTATGGAAGAAAAAGACAATAATTTTCTTAAAAATGAAGATAAACTAACTAATGATGAAATATGTAAAATAGTATGTGAAAGTGCAAAGCTTGGTATAAAAAAAGTTCGATTTACTGGCGGAGAGCCTTTAGTTAGAAAAGATATATTAGAACTTATGCAAAGAATAAATAATATACCATCTATAAAAGAAATATATTTAACTACAAATGGAATATTACTAGAAGAAAATCTAGAGATTTTTTCGAAGTCCGGATTAAAAGGTGTTAATATAAGTTTAGATTCCTTAAATGAAGAGAATTTTAAGAAATTAACTAGATTAGGAGATTTGAAAAAGGTACTATCAGCAATAGATAAATGTATATCACTTGGAATTAAAGTAAAATTAAATACTGTTATAATAAAAGGAATTAATGACAAGGAGATAATAGATTTTGTTAATTTAACTTTAAAGAATCCAATAGATGTAAGGTTTATAGAACTTATGCCAATTGGGGTAGGAAGCAAATATAAAGGAATTAATAATAAAGATATTATAGAAACTATTAAAAATAATTATAAGAAATTTGAAGAAGTTAAAAAAAATAAAAGTGGGGGTCCAGCAACTTATATAAAATTAAATGGTGCTAAAGGTAAAATTGGATTTATAAGTGCAATAAGCAATTGCTTTTGCGAAGAATGTAATAGAATTAGATTAACTCCAGAAGGATTTTTGAAACAATGTTTACATTTCAATTATGGTATTGATTTAAAGAAATTAATTAGAAGTGGAGTTTCTGATAAAGATTTGTCACTTGCAATACACAATAGCATTTTTGATAAACCAGAAAAACATTTATTTATGCAGAAAAGTAAAGACAAAGAATTAAAATTTATGAATCAAATTGGAGGATAGAAATATGAGCAAAGTTTTAGCTATATGTACAAGTAAGCATAAAGGAACATTAAAAAATGAAATAGAAGAAGCAACCTTTATAGAAGAGTTTGGGATAGAAGGTGATGCTCATGCAGGTAAATGGCATAGGCAAGTAAGTTTATTAGCATTTGAAAAAATTGATGAATTTAGAAATAAAGGTGGAGACGTAGATTTTGGTGCATTTGGAGAAAATTTAGTAATAGATGAAATTGAGCTAAATAAACTTCCAGTTGGACAAAGATTAACAGTAGGAGAAGTACTTTTAGAAGTAACTCAAATTGGTAAGGAATGTCATGATAAGTGTGCTATATATTATCAAGTTGGAGAATGTATAATGCCGAAAAATGGTATATTTACTAGGGTATTAAGGGGCGGAAAAGTAAGAGTTGGAGATGAGTGCAATTTAATAAATATGGAAAGGAAAGTATTTTCCTTGTAACGAAAACATCTTAGCATTTAGTTATGAAATAATTGAATGCTAAGATGTTTTTACTTTTTAGAGTAGCAAAAAAATTAATTTTATGGATATTTTTATGATATCTTCATTTTACATAGGTTATGTATTTTTATTAAATGAATACAAGAAGTAAATATTAGAAATAATATTTATAAAATGAATAGATTTAAAGGAGAAATTATATGAGAACTGTTAGATCTACTTGCAATTATTGTTCTATAGCATGCAATTTTGATTTCCATGTTAACGAAAATGATTTTATAGAAAGGGTAGTACCAGCAAAGAATTATCCTGTGAATAAAGGTTTTTGTTGTATTAAAGGTCTTAATTTAGATAAACAAAATACTATTTATGAGAACCCAGTACTGCCACTTTTAAAAAATAAAAAAGGACAGTTTGAACATATATCTTGGGGAGAAGCATTTAATATATTTGCGAATAAGATTAAAGATATACAAAATCGGTATGGAAAAGAAAGTTTTGCATTTTTAAGTACAGGGCAGTTATGTACTGAAGAAATGGCACTAGCTGGACATATAGGAAGAAATTTTTTAGGTGGTAATGGAGATGGAAATACTAGACTTTGTATGGCAACTGCAGTTGTAGCATATAAACAAAGTTTTGGCTTTGATTCACCGCCATACACCTTTGAAGATTTAGAACTATCCGATGTAGCAATATTTATTGGCTGTAATCCGGTAGTAGCTCATCCAATTCTTTGGAGAAGACTTGTTGATGGAAGAGGTGAAGATTCAAAACTTATAGTAATTGACCCAAGAAAAAGTGAGACAGTTAGTAATGCAGATATTTGGATTGATTTAAAACCAAAGAGTGATTTAAGACTTTTATATACATTAGCAAATGTGCTAATTGAAAAAGAATGGATAGATAAAGAGTTTATAAAAAATAGCACCGAAGACTTTGAAGGCTTTAAAAGCCATGTTAAAAAATATGATATAAATGATATTGAAGAGCATACAGGAATATCCAAAGGAAGAATATTAGATCTTGCAAAAATAATTCATGAAGGAAAAAGAGTATCGTTTTGGTGGACTATGGGGGTAAATCAAGGATATCAAGCAGTTAGAACTGCACAGGCTATAATAAATTTGGCGCTTATGACTGGAAATATAGGAAAACCTGGAACAGGAGCAAATTCAATAACAGGGCAATGCAATGCTATGGGATCAAGATTATTTAGTAATACAACAGGACTTTACGGAGGCGGAGAATATAGTAATAAGGATAGAAGAAAAGTTGTAGCAGAAGCCTTAGATATTGATGAAGATATGTTACCTAAAAAATCAAGTATTCCATATGATCAAATAATTGAAGGCATTAATAAAGGAGAAATAAAAGCTCTTTGGGTGATAGCTACAAATCCAGCAGCATCTTTTATAAATAATTTAGAATTTAAGAAAGCTGCTGAAAAACTAGAATTCTTAGCTCTTCAAGATATTTATAGCGATACAGAAACTGCTAAATATGCGCATCTTATACTTCCATCAACAAATGGATTAAAAAAGGAAGGGGTTCTCATAAATACAGAAAGAAGAATATCTAAAATTCAACCAGTAATTCCTAAAAAGGAAAATGAATTATCAGACTATGATATAATGCTAGGAATTGGCGAAGCTATTGGAATGGGAAAACTTTTGGAGAAATGGAGAACTCCAAAGGATGCTTTTGAAACAATAAGAGAATGTACTAAGGATATGCCTTGTGATATTACAGGAGTAGAATATGATGATTTAATAGTATCGCAAGGAATACAATGGCCATTTAGAAAAGGAGAGAAATTAGATAGTAAAGAGAGAAGACTCTTTGAAGATAAAAAGTTTTATACTCCTAGTAAAAAAGCCAAATTTATTTATGAGGATATAAGTGAAATGCCATATGAGCAAAATAAGGAATACCCCTATATTTTAAGTACAGGAAGGGCCACTGCAGGTCAATGGCATACACAAACAAGAACAAGGGAAATTCCAGCAGTAGAAGCAATAATTGTTAAAGAAGGATATATAAATATTAATACAGATACGGCAGAAAAGCTTGGCATTAGAGAAAATGAAAAAGTTAAGGTAACTGCACCTAATGGATTAAGCAATAATTTTCTAGTTAAGTTAACTAGAACTGTAAAGAAAGATCATGTTTTTGTACCAATGCATTATATAGAGTCAAACTCTGTATTACCATCAGTGTTTGACACTTATTGTATTGAAAACCACTGGCTATGCCGGTGGATAAAATGGCTTAAGCTCTGC
>VSSQ01000872.1_pt1 | contig 14219 bp, 15 predicted proteins | sample 4763081 | NCBI WGS metagenome assembly VSSQ01 (sample SAMN12137344, study PRJNA551015) | bioreactor metagenome | isolation source: SDC9 anaerobic chlorinated ethene degrading culture | place: USA: Knoxville, Tennesee | collected 2015-01-01
TCTTGCAAAGTTTTTAGTTTTCAAACGTTCTAACCTTTTAATAGTTGATTCATCACAAAATTTATTGTCCCTATACGTTGTTTTCAAAATAAATGTGTCCTCTGGTACAATGCCAGTATCGAACCCAAAATAAGAATAAACAAAATTAGCTTTACTTACAGGGTTAAAGCTGAAGTATAATTCCTTAAACTTTTTCTTACCTCTAATAGTTCCATCTATTATATCAATATCTGAGGCATTGAAATTACTTGTTTCTTCAGCCCATATTGTATCGATATTGACATAGGCTTTAACATCCTCAGAATTTTTTAGACCTATCATTTTAATCCAACTACCGTTAGGAAATTCAATAGTTGATTTTGACAAATTTATTTTTACTTTGTCATATATTTTAAATTTAATTAAACTATCCATTGCTAACTGCCAGATGGTAGATTCAACTTTATTTCCTTCTTTCATAAGCCATAACATTCTGCGTTTATCATTAACACATTTAATTATGAGTTTGTCGCAAATGAAATAACTTTTCCCAGATGAACGACCACCATAATATACATTGTAACGGTGGCTATAGTCGAATAAATAAGGCAGATAAGCATCATTAAATAGTTTTTTATCTATTTTTATATTTATTTTCTTCACCTACTTTTTTACATAAAAAAAGACAGATATATAATGTCTGCCTGTTTCTGTTACCCCTTTTATTTACCTTTTTAGTTTAAAATAGGGGTAAATTATTAAGTTTGGTTATTGGTTAAGTAATTAATCGTTTGGATAATTGCGTCTGTTTTAAGGCTGTTTTAAGGGTTAAATTGTAGCTGTATATAACGCTTTCTAAAAGTATATAAATTAATTTGTCCAATAGTTGAAATGTCAACGTTTATATTCACTTTTATGAAATTGATAATGTAATTGAAGTTTTGAATATAAATTTATATAAAAAATTAAGGTTAATTTTATCGTAAATTTTGATATACTTAACTACATAAAGCCACTTTTCAATATAAAGGGGTAACACCCTATTAAAACCAAAGTTTTATCCTAATAAATATACATTGAATTGTATGCTGAATATCCTAACTTTAACTATTTCTTTATACATTTCTACATAATAAAGCAAGGAAAACAATGAATAATCATCATTAACCTTGCAATGTCAATGTTTATAACACTTGTATTATATAATTATTTACTTACTATAATATGTATTATGTATTGCAGAATGTCATATAAGTTTTCTTTTGCGACATAATTAATGATTTTCTAATAAATCAATGAATACTCTATACATTACTAATTTCAACCAATTTACCTGTTATTCCTCTGTTTCTTCCTCATCAGAATCGAATAAAGTTATTTTTATTTCTGTTGTGGCGTTAATGTCAACGTCTAATTTATCTTTTAAGTGATTATTTTCCTTTAATACCAACTCTACAGCACGTATAGCACTTCTTGAATCTTGACTATCCAATAGTTCATCAAGCTTTTTCAATGCTTTATTACTCATTTCTTTAAACTTTGCATTTCTTGCTTTAGTTAATTCCTCAACAAATAAATCTTGCGTAAACCAATGGTAAAATGTTGATTTAGGAACGTTTAATTCCTCATATATATCTTTATTATATTTATAATCACCATACACTAACATAAATATAGCTTGTGATTGTTCATTACTTAACCCTGTGATTGGTTTATACTTTCCATCAGCACCTCTTAATTTAGGCATCTATTTCACATCCTTTCTACTAATACATTTATTACTATCCAAATAAAATACCTTACATACTTTATCATTTTCAATCAGCCATTTATCAAACTTTTGTTGATATACACCATGAATCATTGAGTTACCCAATTGATAATAATGAACCCTATTATCATCACCAGCGAACAAATCTATATATTCCTTAAGGTCAGCTAATCTGTACATAAACATTTCATTATCACTATTTCCAATAACCAAGTAATCAGCTTTACATTTGCGATACCAACCATCACTATTAACAACATTACCAAATCTATCCTTGATACTTGATATATCTTCAATACATAATCTTCTTCTATCATATCCAAACTTAACCAGAGTTTTGTCCTGTTTTACCTCAAATAAATTAGATATTCCTTTTGAATTAGTAACTTTAAAATCAATATCCATATCTTGATACTCTTTTACTTTACTAACATCTTCAACAACATAACCAAACGATTTCATAAATGTTTCAAATTTACTTTCCTGTTTGCTACCAATTGCTAAATCTTTGTTCCAATCTACATCTCTCTTATAATTATATTTCATTTTAACCACAAACCAATTAATTGGTATTTGCAGTTGATTATCTATTATTATTTAATCTTCTTTTATTATCTTTTTATTACTGATAATCAAAAGAAGATACCAAAATTAATTAGTATCTCCTATTTGATATTTTTATTTTCTTTTATAAATCTTCTAATTTCTTGATATGAGTGCAAAAACTTTTGTAGAAAATCATTACTTTTATATTCTTCCAGCAGATCTGATATTTCATTTTCTACTACTGCATAAACCTTATTATCATTATCCATTAATAATTTAAACTCTATATTATTCATTGCCAAATAAGAAATAATATTAAGTGAATATATTCTTCTATTCTTTTGCATTGTCTTTACCTACTAACTTTTCAATATTATCAACTATTTCTTCAAGTGTTCTATTATCTTTTCTTGTATTATTCTTTTCCATCTTTGATATTATCTGCTGACATTGTTCCTGTACAATTAATGTTAAACGCAAACCTTCTTTAACTGTTTCATGTAAATCATCTAAATCATTTTTTATATCAGCTAAATCTTCAGATATTTCATCTAATGTAACTTGCATATCATCGTATATTTCTTTTTTACTTCTACCAAATAATTTAATTCTTAATTCCTTTAACATATTACTTACCCCTTTATTATTTATTTTTGCATTAAAAAAGCACCTTCAAAATTGAAAGTGCCTTGATTATATGATATTTAATTTTATTAATCATATAATAAATATTCAAACCCATCAAGTAACCACCAAGTGCCTACAGAAGTCAAATAAAGCAATCCATTATTATATATTCCAAATTTCCGTTCACTATTTCCAATATCAATCCCACAATTTTTAAATAATTTATTAATTAGAAATCTATCAACAGTTATATATTTCCAAAATGGTGGATTATATTTGTTATTAATATAGTCATATATATTACCTTTTTCACATTCAGTAATTACTTTTTGTAAATTTTCTGTTTCCCCTTTATCCAACAACATATTAATTCCTAGAACAAAGTAGTAAATTGCTAGTCTTGCATCATAATTTTGTTTAATATCCATTTATCTCTACCCCTTTATATTTTTTGTTTATTATCAACAATATATTTTACAGTATCCATTAATTTATTTGCTTCAGCTATTATGTCTATTCCACATTCAGCAGTTTTTCCTGTATCTAATAAATTTATTTCATATGATGGATTGTCAAAATTATCTAAGCTAAATTTTACTTTTCTGCTAATAATTTTTTCATTTTTATTCATAGCGCCAATAATAGCACCTGTACCCCCTGCAAGCACTGCACCCCCAATAACATTTCCTATACTCATAGTTGTTCTACCATTCTCAATTAATTCAACTTTTACAATATCGTTATAATTTATAGTATTATTTGTACCTTTGGTTTTAATTGTAATACATCTGGTTTTATTGTTAAATCCAACATAACTTAATTCATCATTTCTATAACCTAATGGAATTACCTTATCATATGTATTTTTTAAATTATCAATAACTTTATTAATTGATTGTATTGTGTTAGCTTGATTTTTAAAACTTATCCACGCACCAATAAAACACATTATTGATATCATAAAAAGTAAAATTGCTGTTTCCATATAAATTACCCCCATATAATATATTTACCAATATTTTACTACTATTTATATACTATTGCAAACGTTATTTACTTATATTGCTATATTACTATCCTCAAACAAAATTCCATCAAATCTATCTGATATTAAAATTTCATATCCAAAATAATTATTTAATTTATCAACAACATTTTTTATTATATCTATAGAACAATTATTTAACTTATTATTTCTACCAATTACCCCAAAGATAATATTAAATATAGTTCTTTCATTTTGTTCGGTAACCCTTAGCTGAATCCTTCTTATAGCTTCATCTTTAGTTAAATTATCACCATTTGATAAAGTAATATAATTATCATTCATATAATCAACAAAACCATCATCAGCAACAGGAAAATTATCAACTTTACTATTATTAATTATTGTCGGCAACTTTTTATCTTTAAAATTATTCTGTACACAACTTATAATATATGTACATTTCTTAAAATCATCTGTTATACTTTTATTGTTCAGTGCATTATTAAATGATTTCTGATTATTTTTCATAATATCATTTATAATTTTTTCAGCTTTAATATTTTCAATATTATTATTTGTTAATTCTGTATTGATAAATCCAACTAAATCATTAACTTTCTTACTTATTGTTTTATTAGTTTTTAATAATTCATCATTAACATTATAATAGCTGTGCATATTAACATAAAATTCATTAATATAATCAACATCAGAACCAGCAGAATCATTATTTAATTTAGTAATATTATCTTTGACAGGAGTTTCAGATAAATCATCTTCAAATAAATCAACATCATCGATTATTTCATCAACATATTTTCCAATTGGTGTAAATGTTTTATTATCTGATAATTTATTAGTATCTTGTGCCGGAACTTCTTCAATTATATTATCTTTTGTACGTCTTTTTATATTTGATATTCTTTCTAATTCAGCATCAGAATAAATACTTTTATTAGTATTCAAATCGATCTCTAATGGAAAATAATAATTACTTGCTTTTCCTGTATAACCACTATCAATAACCAAATAGCCAAACTCATAAAGTTTATTAATATGTTTTTTAACATTTGCTACACTACAACTACATTCTTCAGCTATAATATCATTCTTTGGAAAACATTCATTTGTCGAAGTATTCCTATGGCTTAATATTTGTATATATACCCCATAAGTTGATAATCCACAATTCTTAACTATCTTTAATCTTAATTCATTATTTGATGGTGTAAAACCAGTTGTTACTATTCCCTTTTGTTTATTTTTCATATTATTTATTATCCTTTCATATCTTTCATATTTAATTTCTTTGTTGGTTACCCATGAACGCATAAGCGTGAAATGGATTAGTATATTAATTTAGTAATATTAATTTAGTACATTAATTTAGTAGGTGGCTACTTTAGTTACCTTATAGTAGCTACTATAGTTACCTATATGTAAGCTACTTTAGTTACCTATATAGGTTACTTTAGTTACCTGTACTATTGGCAACTATAGTTACCATACATATTGTTTTTGTGTTAACCATTGTTGAAATATTTGTTCAAAATTACTTTGTGTTTTATCAAATACCCAATATGGATTTCTTGTTTTTGTATGTATTCCAATATCGCAAATTTTTAAACCTTGTTTAATAAAATATCTTGCTTGGTTTAAATCATAAATGTAAATTATTTCTTCCATACTCTATACCCCTTTTATCTAATTTATTTTCTTTAAACAACACAGGGCAGAAAGTCAGACCTTCTGCACAAAGAGAGAAGTAATTAATATCTCATGGAGTGGCATTCTCCCCTGTATTGTTTAAAGAATAAATAGGGGAACATAATATATTGTTCATGTAGCATTTAAAATGCAAGTATATTAATTTATACTATGTTTAGGAAAACTGTTTTCCTTCCCCTATAGTGATACTAAATTTTCGATTGTCAAAAAGATTTGTTCGATTTATCCAAGGAAAACTATTTTTACCTTTTTTGTCAAACACTGTGTTTTCTACGCTTTATCCATTGATTAGACAAATTTTTCTAAATCAAACTGCTATTTTATATTTATTGTTTTTAGTTTTTTCTGCATTAATTTCTTTTGCACATTCAGGACAATATTTTATTCTATTGTTTGTTTTAGTAATTCTTTCCCCACATTTTTCACAAAGAATTGTATTAGCTGGAATATTTTCCTTAATGTTTTCCAATATAATATCCCCAAAACTATCCCACAAACTTCTCTTGTTATCGCTTTTTATATCGTGATAATAATATTTAACTAATACATCAACAACATAGATTTCATTATTATTAATCTTTAAAGTTTCATCTTTTATAAATGTTTTAGCATATTTATGTTTTTCTTCTACATCTTCCTTGCTGTAAAACTTTTTGTTTCCAGTTAGATATTTAAACTTGCTTATAATTGCCTTTGCTTGTTTGGTGGATGTATCAATATTTTTATTATGTAACAGCATTTTATAATCAAATTTACCACAATTTTTAGCCTTAAATGTTTTAGGTGGATTAGATACCAATTCTTCTAACCTATTAACAACACTACTATTTGTTATTGCATATTTTTCATCTAATGCTGATTCTCTATCACTGGTTTTCATCTTATAAATGTTTTTATTTTTATCTTTTATATATCTGATAAAGTGAGGTAATTTGTTATTTGTATATTGACTTAAAAACTTACTCATTTCATCAGATTTAGTTGGAAGAAATTGACTTTTGGTAAAATCTATAATGAAGTTCGCCCACATTGTTAAATAATCCATAGCTTTTATTTCATCTTCATCAATATTACCCTTATTCCATATTTTAGTTATATTGTTTGAGGTATCACCAACACTTTTTCCAAATGCTGAAGTCATTGAATTATATAAACTCTTATTTGTTATCTTTGTTGGTTTTCCTTTTTTCATTTCATAGTACAGTGGAATAAAATTGTGTTTTTCTTTAATTCTTTTTGCTGATTTTACTATTGTAGGTTCTGAAATTATTAAAGTTTCATCACCATCTACATCATAAGCCATAACTAATGAATTAGTTGAAAATATACTTGTATAAACCCCACTTGCTTTATACCATTTTTTTGTATCATCATTAATAACATTCTTATTTACACAATGACTAAAATTTAAGTGAGGACTTCTGGTTAATGATACTTCTTGATTATCTGCAAAATGATTACACGATACTTCACCATCCTTTAATAACCCTTTTGGATTACCATTGTGGCAGAATAACCATTCAGCAAAAGCATATACATCTGGTAATATAAAAGTGTATGTTCCATCAACTTTAAACTTTCCATACCTTGAATTGTTAATGATACTTGCCTTAGTTTCGTTTAATATCCTTTTGGAATATAAGTCATTCAGCATTTCTGGGTAAAGCATTAAAGCTTCTTGCCAATTATTTTTCTTTTCATTGTATTCAGTAGCACCTAAAGTCTTTAAAATTGTTTGTCTATCTTTGCCTATATTTTCGATCGTTTCATTGGTATCTTTTAAAATTTCCTTTAATTCAATATCCGATAAATCATATAGTGATTGCCATGCTTGATAACTAAATTTTGCTTTCTTAAATTGTTTGCTTTCTTCAATACATTTAGATGCTTCACAGTTATATTCCTTGAATGCTGTCTTGTACTCTTCCCAACTATCATAATACTTCCACATTTTAAACTGTGATTTTGTGAATATATATCTAATATTGTCTTGTATTATGTCATATTCTTTATTCCATATATCTTTAACTTTACCTATATTAGTTTCAGTTAATTTAATACCTTTTTTTCTTGCATCCCTTTTTTCTTCCATTCTTTTTTGTTTAATAAAATCTTTGAATGAAAACTGCACAACTAATCCTTTGAGAAACGGAAGGCGGATAATACCCGTGTAATCAAGACAAATTCCAGCACCATCCATAACAGGAATCTTAATATCTTTCTTTTCTGTTGTAATTTTCCACAAACCATTTTCATCATAATTATCATAGTCAATAAATTTAACTTCTGTATTTGGTAAAATACTTTCCATATCATCAACGATTAAAACTTCATCAATATTAAAATTCTCCCATTTTTCACTTGCTGTAGCTGTCAACGCTAAATATGAAAGATACTTATTAACTATTACTTTCTTTTCGCTTATCTTATCTTTAGTCAAGCCACAATAGATTGTGTTTTTATGTTCATTAAACGCATTTTCTTCCATAAACATAGCTTTCTTTTCTTTAAGCTGTCCAGAAGATGATGTAAAGAATATGTAATGTTTTTTATTATAATTAAAACCATTTTTAATTAAATTTTTAAATAAATTATAGTGATATACACGTATTACAATTAATTTATCAGTAGTGTCGTTTGTTTCAATGTTTAATGTTCTTGTCAAGCTACTTTCAAAATTAGATATTATATCAGCTGGTGTAAATTCTTTTGTAATGTTCCTTATGATATTTTTATTAAATTCTTTTTCTAATTTAATTTCTAACTTTTCAATTTCATTTTTGTTAGTTTCATATTTTTTATATTCTTCTGTATCTTTTATATTTAAAAATTCTATCTTATCAACTTCAATCTTTAATGTCTGTTTATAATCATATAAATTCTTAATAGTTGTTTCATTCTCTGCAAATTGATTATGCAATTCGTGCGACTTTTTATTAATTCCTTTTTCAATAGAACTTTTACGCAATTTATATAATTGCTTTAATTGGTTGAGTATATTTTTATACTCTACATATAACTCATTTTCTTTAAGTTTATCATTTATCTTTTTTATTTCTTTTCTCTTATTCTCATATGGTTCTTTTAATTCTTTATTGCTAATAGTCTGAAGATTTTTTATTTTTTCCAATAATTCTGTTTCTTTAGTTGTATAGAAAAAACTTGTATCTATACTGTACATATGTATTTGATTTTGTAACTGTGCCATTTATTACTTACCCCTCTTTTTAATATAATTCCAATAATTTTGTTGAATTTTAAGTGTTGAAATTTCAACGTTTGTTTTTCTGTTTTACCTAATAAAATTACACTTTTATCATAATATCAGTACAATAAAATAGGAATTTTAACGTATTACTTTATATCCTTTTAATTTATTTCCTTTTTGTAAAATTTAGTGTTGACATACTAATCATGTTGTGATATAATCATGTAAATTGAGAAAATATACCCAACTGAATAAAAAGCATAAAAAAATAAATTCCCTCCTCGAAATGATGTAGGGTTATTTGTGTTTATAAAAACATACACTCCCTCACCTAAAAGTATACACCATCTGGAATATCTTGTCAAGTATTATTTTAATTTTTTGTAATATTTTTTAATGATTTTGTAATAATTGAATTTTCAATAATAAATGGCTTTATGCCCTATACTTCATCAAATTTTTCTTTTCTTTTTAACTCGCTTCCTTACCCATAAACCTTCTTCTAATAAAAATGTTTGACAATCATCATTTAATTCTAAATAATATTTCCCGACCTCTTCAACTTCTATTTTTTTAAGATATAAATTTCCTTCTTCATTCATTTCTACTTTGCAAATATTCCAAAATCCATTATCCATATCAAAGGCTTCAAGTATATCATTATATTTAATCACTTCATTTTTATATCTTCCTTTATAAATAGCTTCAAATTTTCCAGAATTATTTTTTACTAATTTACCTTCCTTGACATCCAATTCTAAATACTCAATAAAATTAATAGTATCTTGTAATTTAAAAACCAAATCAAAAATAGCCTGATGTGCTTCAAAGTTTTCTGTAAAGTCCTTCTCACAATTCTCAAACATCATAATTTCTTCAGTACGTAATAAAACATTTAAATCATTTAACATTTTATTTAAATCTTCTTTTGCTTTTACATATACAGGTTTCATTTTAGCCTCTTTACTAATATTATTATATCAATTTTACATATTAGTAATAGAAAAAGCAAGGAAATGACCCTTGCTATATATTATTTCTTCATCGTTATATGATTTTTATTATTATTTTTTATAAAGTTATCAAGAGGATTATATTTCTCGTAATCATCTTGTAAATCATCTATTGTCAATGAAACATATTTTTGTGTGGTTTTTATCGATTTATGAGAAAGTAATTTCTGAAGCTTGAATACATCAATACCATTTTTTACTGCCATTGTTGCAAAAGTTCTTCTAAATTTATGAAGTCCTGTATCTTCTACCCCACGTTTATAGTTATATTCCCTTATTGCTTTATTTAAACCCTCTGGTGTTAATTTAGTTCCAGATGCAGAACAAAATAGTATATCGTCTTTATTACCATCTCTAAAAGTCAAATACTCAGTTAATATATCTTTCAATGCTTTACCCATTGGAATTAACTGTTGTTTTCTATTTTTAACAGTTGATAGTTTTATCAGATCATTTTCAAAATCCAAATCATCAATAATGATATTTACAAGTGTGTTTCTTCTAACTCCAGTGGATAATAAAAAGTTAACTATTACCCAATTTCTAAAATCTGCAAAAGTGCACTTTTTAGTGTCTGGTTTTTTTAATAATATTTTTAATTGTTCTTCCGTATATCCTGTTTTTACTACTTCATCTTCTTTTAATAGGGTAATATCGAATCTTTCACAATATCCATTCGTCATACACCAGTAAAGAAATATCCTAAGATATTTGAGATAAATATTAACACTACTTATTCTTATATCTTCACTTTTTAAACTAATGATATAATCATTTACAACATCTTTATTAATGTCCTCGATTAAAAAATTTTCATTGTCGATAAATCTCTTAAACTTTTTAAACTTGTCTTTGTTGGCTTGAATTGTTACAGGGGATAGATTTTTAAGTTCGTTATTGTGCTGATACCTTTCAAATGCTTCTGTAATTAATACACCTTTTTTGGAATTAAGTTTGATTCTTTTCATAAAAAATAGTCTCCATTTCTTCTAATTTTTTGGTTAGAAGTAACGGAAACTATTTTAATATACTCATTTTTTATCAACTTTATTTTATAAGGCACTTTTACATTTTCACCTTACTAAATGTCGTTATCTTTCACTGATTTTTTTTCTCATTATTACTTTTGTGCCCACATCTTTTTCTGATAATACTATGAGCTCGTCCATAAATGTCTCCATAACAGCAAAGCCCATTCCGGAACGCTCCAGCTCCGGTTTAGTTGTATACAAAGGTTCCTTTGCTTTTTCCACATTTACAATTCCACAGCCGAAATCCTCAATGATTATTTCAACCATTTGCCCCTTGATTCTGCACTGAATTTCTATATCTCCAACTTCATCTTCATAACCGTGGATTATTGCATTTGTAACTGCTTCTGATACAGCCGTCTTAATATCCGAGATTTCCTCAATAGTTGGATTCAAGCTGGAACAGAATGCCGCAACTGCCGCTCTTGCAAAGGATTCATTTGTAGAAAAGCTCGGTATTTTTATAAATACATAATTGTTTTGCATCTTATCCCCCTATTTAATATTGATGATTTTGCCAATGCCGCTCATATCAAGAATTTTTCTCACCTTTTTACTTGCATTGACTATTTCAATGACTCCATTGCGTTTGCGGATAACCTTGTATCGCCCGATTACGAACCCTATACCTGAGCTGTCAATGAAATCAAGATTTTTTAAATCTATTACTATTTTATTGTATTTCTCGTCTTTGATTTTTTCGTCAATCAACACTCTTGATTCGTCAGCACTGTGGTGATCTAAGTCCCCTTTAAGTTTGATTGTCATGATTTGACCTGATTCAACAAATTCTAAATTCACTTTTTCAAATCCTTTCTCTATAGTGTACAAGCTATTATACTATTTGCAAAAGGATTTATCCTTGACTTGTTTTGTTGCATTTTGTCGATTAATCAGTTATAAAGTATTTTGCAAAAATTCGTTAGGTCCCTACTATATGTATGGAAGCATTATTGAAAACTCGGAACCTTTACCAAGAGTGCTCTTCACCTTTATTTTCCCCTTGTGGCCCAGCACAATTATTTTTGCAATGGAAAGTCCAAGGCCATGACCACCTATTTCCTTGCTCCTTGATTGCTCAGCTCTGTAAAGCCTTTCAAATATTTTTTCAAGATCTTTTTTCTCGATTCCTATTCCTGTATCTTCCACCTTTATGACATAGTAGTCATCCTGAATAAAGCTTGATACCATTATATATCCGTCCTGTGGTGTAAATTTCATTGCATTTTCAAGCAGTATCCTAATTGCCTGCTTTATTCTTTTCTGATCACCATATATTGTGGCATCTTCATAAAATTTGAAATACAGTCTGTGTCTTTGATCAATCATTTTTGTTTCTTTTTCTATTTCATTGAGTATTATGGAAATTTTAAAATCTTCTTTTGTATATGTAAGAGTGCTCTTGTCACTTCTTGCAATGAACAAAAGTTTTTCAATTAAATCCTGCATACTTTCTGTTTCATTCTTTATGGCACTTATGGATTCCTCCAGCACTGCCTTGTCGTTTTTCCCCCACCTGTCAAGCATGTTTACATATCCCTTTATAACTGCAATTGGAGTTCTGAGTTCATGAGAGGCATCTGAAACAAACTGCTGCTGAGTGGTGTAGCCTTCTTCTATTCTGTCCATCATTTCATTGAATGTCTGAGAAAGTTCCTTCAGCTCATCCTGTGTGCCCTTTATGTCAAGGCGTGTGTTTATGTTGTTAACTGTTATGGTCTTTGTTATTTCCGTCATGTTTTTAATAGGCCCAATGACCTTGTAGCTTGTTCTTGAAACTATGGGTACAAAGAAAAAAAGTCCAATGGTTCCTGAAACTAACACAAGCATGCAAATCCGTGCTGCATCCGACAGCAGACTTGTTATTTCATAGCTTATGTTGATGTAATATGTTTCTGCACCATAGTAGAAGCTTGAGGAATATATGTATTCCCTGTTATAAAACAGTTTTTCAATAACTACTATAATGTTGTCTGAATACCTGCTTCTTGAGCCGGAAGGATAGACGGGATTCAGGCTGCTGTCAAAAATTTCAACAGTCTTCACACTTACATCCATGTTGAGATTTTTTATTTCCGGATAATTGTCTATGATGTTTTCAACATCCTTTTCAGCAATGTTCTTTTCAAATTTATTTATTTCGTTTAGCATGTAACCTGCAGATGTAATCATTGCAACAATAAGGATTATTACAATGTAAAGAAAAAAGTATGATGCAGATATTTTAAACGCAATGGAAAACTTAAACCTTTTCAGAAGATTAACAATGAGCTTCCACATCAATTTAAAAGGAAACAGAACAATGCCCAGCAATGTTTTAAGTATTTTCTTAATGGTCCTAATCATATGAAATCCTTCAATCGCGAATTATATAACCGACGCCTCTTACTGTTTCTATAAGGTTTACGTTGTACTTCTGGTCTATTTTGCTTCTTAGGTATCTTATGTACACATCTATAATATTTGTGTCTCCGAAATAATCATATCCCCACACCTTATCCAGTATCTTTTCCCTGGTAAGCACAATATTTTTATTAATCATCATGAATTCCAGAAGCTCAAATTCCTTTTTTGTAAGTTCGATGTTTTCATTGTCATATTCAACCTTGTAGTTGTTTTTGCAAAGCTTAAGCTTGCCTATTTCAAGAATCTGCGCTTCTTCTTTTTCCTTGTTTATGTTTTTTCTTTTTAACAGAACCCTTATTCGTGCCAAAAGTTCCTCAACAGCAAAAGGTTTTGTCATATAGTCATCAGCACCTATGTCCAGTCCTGTTACCTTGTCAGAAATATCATCTTTTGCAGTAAGCATTATTACAGGAACCTCAGAAGTCTGCCTTAATCTCCTGCATACTTCTATTCCGCTTAAGCCAGGCAGCATAAGGTCAAGAATTATCAAATCAACGTCAGATTCTTTCCCTTTTTCAAGTCCCTCTCTGCCGTTGTTTGCTATATCCACTTCATAACCTTCATATTTGAGCTCAAGCTCTAAAAATCTTGCAATTTTATGTTCATCTTCAACTATGAGAATTTTTTTCTTATCCATGGGAAACCTCTGTTTTTTTATTATTATACTCTCTTTAACAACTTATTGTAAATAAATATCTCAGTTTAATATTGATTAATGGAAACTTTTATCCTTTTGCATATATTGAATTATCTAATAATTATGGGGGAGATTGCCATAAGGTTAAAATATAAAAACAAATTCAATAAAAAATTAGTAAAGGGATTGCAATTTCCAATACCCGGTACAGTTTATCAGAATGTTGTTACTGTACCTGATGTAATTACCGTCCATCTTGGTGCACCTGATGAGGAAGCTGAAAAT
>VSSQ01000873.1_pt1 | contig 14213 bp, 15 predicted proteins | sample 4763081 | NCBI WGS metagenome assembly VSSQ01 (sample SAMN12137344, study PRJNA551015) | bioreactor metagenome | isolation source: SDC9 anaerobic chlorinated ethene degrading culture | place: USA: Knoxville, Tennesee | collected 2015-01-01
TGCTCATCCTTTTATCCGGATAAACCAAAGCCGTGGCAGTAATAAGGCCTGTGATGGTCTCTGCGGCTGCCAGTGCGTGATGAAAACGGGAACTACGGGGTTGTTTGGCCGAAACTTCGTTGTGCAGACTGATGGCCTCAATAACTTCTTCGTTCAGACCTGCTTCGCGCAGAATCGGTATACACACCTGCCCGTGTGTCATGGCGTCGGCATTGGTTATTTCAACATCAATATCATGCAGTAATCCGGCCAGTCCCCAAAGATCTTCATCCTCTCCAAAATGTCGGGCAAGCGCTCTCATCACCACTTCCGATGCCCGGCAGTGGGCTTTCATCCGGGGATTCTGAATGCACTTATTAATTAAAATTTCTGCCGTTTCTCTGGTCATGACAATAATTTTTGGCAAAAGTAATAACGAATTGAATATTTCTAATCCAATTCTTTGATTAAATACATTTTCGTAAAGTAGCTGATTTTCAATTATTTTTGAAATTGTCAAATAAATTTCCCCAATCATTTGGTCAGTTCAAATAAAATTTCTACTTTTGCAACCCAAAATTCACGGAAATGGCAAAGAAAAATAAAGAAGCGCGCGTTCAGGTCATTCTGGAGTGCACTGAGCACAAAACCAGCGGAATGCCCGGTACTTCACGTTACGTGACCGTTAAGAATAAAAAGAACACGCCCGAGCGTATGGAGTTGAAGAAGTACAACCCCATTCTGAAAAAAGTAACTGTTCACAAAGAAATTAAATAAGCTGAGTCATGGCAAAGAAAGTAGTTGCAACCCTGAAAACAGGCCAGACACGTGGATACACCAAGGCCATCAAAATGGTGAAATCGGAAAAAACCGGAGCCTATTGCTTCAAACAGAGAATTCTGCCTTCCGACGAGGCTCAGACTTTTTTCAAGAAGTAAAAAATATTGTCTTTACAAATAAATGACTTCGGGATGCAATTGTATTCCGAAGTTATTTTTTATGCTGGTCTGAATCTCTTCGGCCAGCATTTTTATTTCCAGTCCGGTGGCTCCGCCCAGATTCACCAGTATCAATGGCTGCTTGTCGTGAACCCCTGCATGATTTCCTTTAAAACCTTTCCAGCCGGTTTTTTCAATAAGCCACGCAGCCGGAATTTTATACCTGTCTCCTGGTTCTGAATAGAACGGAACTTCAGGATATTTCTCTTTAAGACTGTCGAAGCAAACCTTGTCAACAACCGGATTTCTGAAAAAACTGCCGGCATTGCCGGTGATTTTATAGTCTGGAAGTTTACTTTCACGAATGGCAATAACCGCTTGTCTCACTTCAATCGGATTCTGGCCATCAAGTTTATGTGAGGCAATGTAATCAGAAACAGCTCTGTATTGGGTGAAAGTCGACTTTTTGGTGCTCAACCGGTAATCGACTGATACTACGATCCAGTTTGGTTTTGACTTGAATATGCTTTGCCGGTACCCAAAATCACAATCCCTGTTTTCAATATCAAAGAATTGATTTGTAGCACAGTCAAAAACATGCACTTTGACAATGAACTCAGCAGCTTCTGAACCATAAGCGCCGATATTCTGTACCGGAGAGCTTCCGACGGTTCCCGGAATCAATGAAAGGTTTTCCAATCCAAAACACCCATTTTTCAAGGTCTGTTCCACCAGTTCATCCCAGATGCACCCGGCTTCGGCACGAATAACAACCTCGTCGTCTTTGTGAGAAATCACTTCCCATGCCGAAGGCAACATCCGGATAAGCGTCCCTTCAAAATCGTGCGTAAAAAGCAGATTGCTGCCTTGTCCCAGACAAAACAGAGGCTCTGGCAATCCTGCTCCCTGCAGATTCAACAAATCACCGGGCGTTTCAATATCAGCCATGCAAGAGGCTTTGACATCAATTCCGAAAGTGTTGAAGTCCCGTAATGATATATTGTGACGGATGATCAAAGCCGGGTAACTTTAAAGGTAAAGGTTTTTTTCGCTTTTCCTCTTGTTAGAAACAAAATCAGGTAATATATCAGAGTCAGGCCTAATCCTATACCGGATGCCTGAAGTTCATTCAACCCGTAGGAAATTCCACCCAAAACGCCAGCCAGCAACAAAATAACCGGAACAATGTATCCAAGAACTGCCGCCAGAATTCCCATGCCTTCCGAAATGGAAAGTTTCACCTTGTCTCCAGGAGAATAATTCAGTGGATCATTAACCCGCACATCAAATATTTTCTCCTTCATATCTGACGGATTGCAGACTGTCTTCATCTGACAGGAAACACAAGCTGACACATTGATTATGCTGACTTTAAGAATGTTCCCGGAAACTTCCCTTACAATTCCTTCGTGATCAATTTCATTCATATTCAAGGAATTTAATCATGAAACGAAAACAAAATCCCATCTTTACATCTCATTCTGCGCAAGCTGTTTTCCGGCTTTCCGTCTTGCTTTCATGGTATTCATAAGCAGCCCGGCAATAGTTGTCAAACCAACACCGCCCGGAACAGGGGTTATCCAGGATGCTTTTTTCGACACTTCGGGAAAATCGACGTCACCGGTGAGCCGGAATCCGTTTTTCTTAGTGGCATCTTCGATTCTGTGCATACCGACATCAATAACAACAGCTCCCTCTTTCACCATATCGGCGGTTACAAAATTCGGCTTACCAATGGCTACAATCAGGATATCGGCAGATGCGGCAAGTTCCTTCAGATTCTGGGTTTTACTGTGGCAAAGGGTTACGGTTGAATTTCCCGGATTTGTTGTCCGAGACATGAGAATTGACATTGGTGTACCGACAATATGGCTGCGCCCAATTACAACGCAATGTTTCCCTTCCGTTTCGATTCCGCAACGTTTCAGCATTTCCATTATTCCATAAGGAGTTGCCGAAATGAAAGTATCCTGTCCCAGCACCATTTTGCCTACATTTTCCGGGTGGAACCCATCCACATCCTTTTCAGGGTTGATGGCAGCAATGACTTTCTGCTCATCAAGGTGCTTCGGAAGAGGTAGCTGCACAATGAATCCATCAACTTCAGGGTCGTTGTTGAGAAAACTGATTGCATCCATAAGTTGCTTTTCCGAAGTGCTGTCATCCATCCGGTAGATTGTAGAAGTGATACCCACCGCAGTGCAGTTCTTTTCCTTGCTTGCAACGTAAGTCTGGCTTGCCGGATCTTCACCTACGAGCACTGCAGCGAGGTGCGGAGCGCGTTCACCCCGATCAATCATTGCCGCTACTTCTTTTTTTATTTCTTCTTTGATCTGTTCGCTGATCAGCTTTCCGTCAATCAGATTCATATATTATTTTTTTCAGAACACTTTTTTGTTTCATCCGATACTTCGTTACATCTCAGATTTCAGTTTTTAGCTTTGTGCTTTGTACTCTGTGCGTTGAGCGTTGAGCATGACGAAGTAACAGGAGGACAAAGTTTTTTCAAATTTTCAAATCATCAGCACATTGGTACATCAGCACATTAGCAAATCATCTTCTTTTCATCTGTTTCATCTGCTTCATGGCATTGCGGGCTCCGCCTGTAGTCACCATTTTCATCATTTTGCGGGTATCGTCGAATTGTTTGATGAGCTTGTTGACTTCAGCAACTGTAGTTCCGGAGCCTGATGCAATACGTTGCCGGCGGGATCCGTTGAGAACTGCAGGGTTGGTTCTTTCTTCCGGAGTCATTGAATAAATGATGGCCTCAATGCTTTTGAATGCATTGTCGTCAATCTCAACATCCTTCATCGCTTTTCCCATTCCGGGAATCATTCCCATCAGGTCTTTCATGTTTCCCATCTTCTTCACCTGATGAATCTGTTTGAGAAAATCATCAAAAGTGAACTGATCCTTTGCAAGTTTTTTCTGGAGCTTGCGGGCTTCTTCCTCATCAAACTGCTCCTGAGCTTTTTCGACAAGTGATACAATATCACCCATTCCCAGAATCCGGTCAGCCATTCGCTGGGGATAGAAAACGTCAATAGCATCCATTTTCTCTCCGATACCAACATATTTGATCGGCTTGTTAACCACCGCTTTGATCGAAATTGCCGCACCACCCCTGGTATCACCATCGAGCTTGGTAAGGACAACCCCATCAAAATTCAAAACATCATTGAAGGCTTTGGCTGTATTCACCGCATCCTGACCAGTCATGGCATCAACTACAAAAAGTGTCTCTGCCGGATTAACTGCATCATGAATATTGCGGATTTCTTTCATCATCTCTTCGTCAACAGCCAGACGTCCGGCGGTATCGATGATTACAGTATTGATCCCGAATTGTTTGGCATGTGCAACAGCATTGCGTGCAATCTTCACGGGATCGGTCACTCCAGCTTCCGAATACACCTGCACGCCAATCTGTTCACCCAAAACTTTGATCTGATCTACAGCGGCAGGACGATAAACGTCGCAGGCAACCAGAAGTATCTGGCGTCCGCGTTTACTTTTCAGATAAGCAGCAAGTTTGGCTGAAAAAGTTGTTTTACCTGATCCCTGAAGTCCGGACATGAGAATGACAGCGGGACTTGGTTTCAGATTGATTTCTGCTTTATCGCCGCCCATCAGGGCTACAAGCTCATCGTGAACAATTTTCACCATCATCTGGCCGGGAGAAACCGACATCAGCACATCCTGCCCCATGGCTTTTTCTTTCACCGTATCGGTAAATTGCTTGGCAGTGGCGTAATTCACATCAGCGTCAAGTAAAGCCTTCCGGATTTCCTTCACCGTTTCGGCTACATTGATCTCAGTAATTCTTCCTTGCCCTTTAAGCAGTTTAAACGCGCGATCCAACCTGTCGCTCAGACCTTCAAACATATCAGTTCAATTTTGTGCAAAATTAGTCATTTATTTTCATTTTTCCGAACTGCGTATATAAGCTGCTGGTACCTTTTCTGGTTTATTATTTTCAATACTCATGTTTTGATTAATAATAACCTCGAACGTTTGAATCCGAATAACAACCACCTTTATATTCATTTTGATGAACCTGACAGATTTCCCAAACATTCTAAACAAGCTTTTTGCGTGATAGGTATGTTTATCCAGGGAATTTTGCCTATTAATCAATTATTTCTATCTTTGAAAAAAACTGTTATGAAAACTACACTTATCGGACTTATTATCGGTTTATTTGTTTCTACAGCCTCAATTGCTCAGGTCTGCGATGACTTCAACATTGCAAACACCTCCACCATTCCCGGATGGACAGAGCAATCCAACGATTGGTCAATAGAATCAAACATGCTTAAATCCCCGGCAGCAACATCATGGAATTTTGCCACAAAAGATGGCAGCACAACAACGGATGGTTATGTTTCAGGAAGAGCAATCCACAATGGAGTTGGCCAAACCCAGTTTATGGGTATTGCTGCCAGGTACACAAGCGATGTTGCTAATATCATGTTTAAAGTACAGGATAATTCATCAGCAGGGTATTTTAATTCATATTTTCTTTCCTGTGATAATAACAACGTGCTGACCGTTTCAACCGGGTTAAATCTGGGGACAGACTTGAATTTCAAAATGGAATTCTCGGGCTCAGCGGTTTATTTGTATATTGATATTGAGCGCGACGGAATATGGGATATTGATACCACGGTCGCCGTAACCAATACCGGTTCAGGATTGTGTGGTGCCGCCAGCTATGCAAGCTGCTATCTTGATGATTTCTGCTATTTCGGATGCTCAGCAGCACCGGATCCTGCCGGTACAATCACCGGATTTTCAAACGTTTGTATTCTGGAAACAGATGTGCCATATTTGGTTGCACCTGTGTCCGGGGCAACATCTTACCAGTGGAGTTATTCCGGATCTGATGTCACGATCCATGGCAACGGAAACTCTGTTAATCTGGATTTCGGACCATTTGCTACCAGCGGATCTTTGTCCGTGAGTGGAATAAATCCCTGCGGAACGGGGACTGTTTCTGCTGCTTTTCCTGTTACCGTGCTGGAACTTGTAACCGATGCCGGACTGATAAACGGAGAAGACTCAGTCTGTCAGGGTCAGGCAACTGTGCTGTACGACTGCGGAACGCTAACCAATGCCCTAGATTACATCTGGTCATATTCTGGAACAGGAGTTACAATAACCGGAAACTCTAATATTGTGGCGCTTGATTTTGCAGCCAATGCTACATCAGGGGACCTTACCGTTTATGGTGAAAATGCTTGCGGAGCAGGACCTGACTCACCGGGGTTCAGCATATATGTCCATTCGTGCACGGGCATTACTGAAAAAGAAAATGATTTCAGCATTTCGCCAAACCCCGGCAACGGTGTATTCAGTGTTGACTTTTCGGGTGTCAGTAATGAGCCAGCCGACTTGAAAGTCATTAATGCGATTGGTCAGACTGTCTGGTCAGCAAGCAGGCTTGATATTTCAATGAATCCGCTGATTGTGGATCTAAGCGGGCAGCCTGTCGGGACCTATATTGTAAGAATGATCTGCATGGAGCAGGTAATTGACAGAAAGCTTGTGATCAGCAGATAATATTTGTTGCAGTTTTATTTTCGAAGAAGTGGCTGGGTCATAGATTCAGCCACTTATGATTATATTTCAGGTAAACAGCATCATTGTCGGTTTTTAGCTGAGATATTTGTTTGAAAATTCTGGTATTTCACTTCATAACAAGATGTTAATGCCCGTAACCGATGTTATGTTGAAGATAATTTTCTAATTTTGTTTATTGAATTAATTTCTGTTAAGATGAGATATGTAATTTGTACTTTGATATTTGCAATGCTTTTTGGAAATATTTCCGCACAGAATGTAGGGATCAGTGATGTTGTTTTCACTCCTCAGAGTATGTTGCATATTTATTCAACATCTGCAGGTGGGAGTTTATTACAGATGGGAAATTCATCTTCATCATCCACGGGTTTTCAGGTGTACATGACGAACGGAGCTGATTTTGACCTGATAAACAGGCAAAATGGTTATCTGGCTTTTCACACAAACAATTCAGAGAGGATGAAAATTACCAGTTCGGGATATATTGGAATCGGGACATCAGCACCTACAGCACGTCTGAATGTGGATGGTACCGTGCGTTTGCAGAATCTTGCGGCACCGGCAGGCGAAACAACAGCATTGGTTATTGATGCGTCTGGAAATGTAAAATCAAGGACTTTGAACAATATTGCATTCAACGGATATACAGAAACAGATCCTGCCGCATGGAAACTAACGGGTAATGCCGGAACCGTTGATGGGACCAATTTTCTCGGAACAACCGATAACGTACCTCTAACATTCAGAGTCAACAATATTCAGGCAGGGAGGATAATGTCAACAGGCGCTACATTTCTTGGTTTTCAGGCTGGATTTAATAATACTGCCACAAGCAACACTGGAATCGGGTATCAGTCATTGATGGCCAACACGAGCGGAATAGCCAATTCGGCAGTAGGGTACAACTCGCTAATTAGTAATACTACCGGACAATACAATAGTGCTTTTGGATATTCAGCTTTGAAAGATAATACGACAGGAAGCGGAAATATTGGAATTGGAGCTTTTGCATTATATAAAAACACTTCCGGCGGACAAAACATTGCAATTGGTAGTCAGTCAAACATTGACAATCTGACGGGTAATTCCAATGTAAGTATTGGTTATTACTCAATGCAGGAAAATACGATTGGGTCTTATAACACGGTGGCAGGATCATATGGATTGTATTACAACAGTTCAGGCGACAAAAACAATGTGTTGGGATCTCAGGCTTTGATGTATAATACTTCGGGTGCATTCAATAACGCAATCGGATATAAAGCCGCCTATCATAATACAACAGGGTATAGCAATATTGCAATCGGGACTGAAGCACTTTTTACAAACACTACAATTAGTAATACTGTGGCTATTGGAGATAGTGCATTGTTTAACAACACTTCAGGTACAAGAAACTGTGCAATCGGTTCAAAAACCTTGTTTTCAAATACTTCCGGATGGAGTAACATTGCCGTTGGATATCAGTCTTTATATGGAAATACGACCGGAATAAACAATGTGGCTGTTGGCGAAAGTGCTTTGCGTAATAATACAACTGGAATGTCCAATATTGCTATTGGCAGTTCAGCTTTACATTCAAACATTTCCGGAGACTATAATATTGCAATTGGGTTCAATGCTCTTAAAGACAACACCGGGTACGATAATGTGGCAATAGGACTTGAAGCATTACAGAATAATACTACCGGTACTTATAATGTCGGATTGGGTTCAATGGTACTTATGAACAATCTGGTCGGTTCAGGTAATACAGCGTTAGGGTATTTTTCACTACTTACAAATACAGCCAGTAATAACACCGGAGTTGGTTGTCTGACTTTTCGCTACAATACAACAGGGAGTAATAATGTTGCTGTAGGAAGCAATTCAATGGTAAATAATGCTTCTGGATCAGGCAATACTGCGATTGGGTATTATAGTTTGAATAATAGCCAGACTGGATCCCTTAACACAGCGGTGGGATATTATGCAGGATATACCTCAAATATATTTTCACAGTGTACTTTTATTGGTGCCTCAAATTACATTGCAGCCGACCGCACAAATGTTTCGAGTTTAGGATATGGAGTGACAACTGCTCAATGCACTGCCAATAATCAGGTATTGCTAGGAAACACTGCTGTTACGCAGATCAGAGCTCAAGTCGGTAGTATTACAACCTATTCCGATGCACGATTCAAATCTGATGTGAAAAATGATGTTCACGGACTTGATTTTATCATGAAGCTGAACCCGGTCACATTCAGTGAAAATCCTGAAATTCTTCACCGGATATGGGGTACCCCCGACAGTGTTTTATCAATGATCGATCATGATCAGATCAAAAGTACGCGATTTATCGGATTCATGGCTCAGGATGTCGAAAAAGCAATGATTGACTGTGGCTGGAGCGATTTTCCTGGGATCGATATTCCTCAGAATTCCAGTCAGGTATATTCTCTTCGTTATGGCGATTTCATTGTTCCATTGGTAAAATCTGTGCAGGAACAACAACTGAAAATTGAATCACAGGAAAAAGTGATTTCTGGCCAACAGACCGTTATTGAGCAGCAACAGGCTGCCATAAATGAATTGTTGAGACGTGTGGAAGCTCTTGAAAAAGCTTCAGAATAACTTCTGTCAGTAAGTCGTACATATCCAGATTTTCACGTCCTGATGCAGAATTTCATCGGATGTAATAATGATCGTATTGGCCGGTGCTGTTAAAAAATGCTCTTCCGGCATGACGTAATATGTTCCTGCGGGTAGTTCTTTTGACAGTTTACCGTTTCTGATTTTTTCGTCTGGACTCATGCTTTTCAGATAATCAAATGCCTGACTGCCCAGACTGTCTGCCTGCGACTGTTCAATGAAAAAAATCCGGCCGTCGTATTTTTCGTATTCGCGGTTTTCTTCAATAATTACCGGCATGCAGTCGCCGGTTCCAAACAAAACAGTTCCCTCGATGCCGGTTGTGAAATCGTCTTTGCACGATGAAAGGAGCATTAGTAAAAACAGCGAAAGCAGAAACGGTTTCATTTTATATGATTTGTTTCAATAGCTCTTTCTTTGATTTCTTATTTACAAGAAAGTTGAATATTATAAAATACAGAGCGAGGAAAACCGAGTTGATGGCAAGTGGTAATCCGGACTCGGGAGGTAACAGCGAAAATGAAATAACCGCTGCAAATGCTGAACTTTTGCTTGTAAACATAAAACTGGCAGCAATGGAGGTTTGTTTGTCCATGCCCGATTTCTCAGAGATGCGGTTGAAAAGAAAGCCACCACCAAACATTACAACGGCGAAAAGCAAAGAACTGAGTAAGACAATCTCGGGATTGTTTGTAATTAAAGCTTTGCTCATTCCTACTATTGGAAGGATAATGAAAAAGAAACCCCAGTTGATCACCTTGCCCCTGACTTTTTCAACAGCAGGCATTATAGGTGTTCTTCTCAGAACACGACTTATAATCAAGGGCGCAACAATAACCATTAGAATGATTGAAATGACTTTTTGCGGGTTGATATCCGATTCGCCGGCAAAAAGGAGCAGCGATAATGGTGTTACGATTATGGCAATCAGATTCAATCCGAAAACACCTGTGACAGCAAATGAAATGTTGCCTTTGAGTGCTGACGTAAACGGAATCACTGAAGGACCTGGAGGACTGATGGCAAGCAGAATGATTCCGGTAATGATGATTTTATTTTCAAACAGAAGAAATCCTGATGCGATGAGTAAAATACCCAGAATAACATAATTGAGTAAAAATGACAATCCGATTATCCGAAATGTTTTTCCTACATGTCTCCATTCCATAAAACTGAAACCTGAAGTGGCAAAAATCATTACCATAGCAAGAATCCAGACGGAATATTTTGAAAGAAAAGTAGTGCGGGTGCCCAGAATGAATCCTAGCAATATGGCTGAAATCAGGATAAAATTCCGGTCATTGAGTATTTTGAATGCTTTATTTATCACGAATGTGTAACTTTGGATTGCAAAAATACGGCAATGGAACTGTTTTTTCATCCGGAACTGATAAATGGCATATGTGAGCTCGGCGAAAATGAGTCGAGACACATCCGTGTGCTGCGCAAAAAGCCCGGTGATATCATTGTACTTACCGACGGCATGGGACATCGCGCTGAATGCGTAATTGAGGAGGCCGGTCCGAAGAAATGCATGGTGTATGTGCAAAAAACAGAATCCATTGAAAGACCTGTACCGCAGCTGATTCTGGCAGTTTCGCCGTTGAAAAATCCGGATCGTTTTGAGTGGCTGATTGAAAAGTGCACTGAGAGCGGAGTTGGAACAATTGTGCCGCTTGTGTGCGAAAGAACGGAAGCGATGCTGAAAAAAACAGATCGCTTGCAGCGGATAATCCAGGCCGCTACCATTCAGTCATTGCAGTATTTTATGCCTGTACTCAACCAGCCAGTGAGATTTGAGGATTTTCTGAGTTGGTTTCCAGTCGGAAACAAATTGATCGCATGGTGTGAAGATGCTTCAAAAACACCGATTCTGAGTGCACTGAAAGACGGCAGCGATGCAATTATTCTGATCGGGCCGGAGGGAGATTTTACGGAAGCTGAATTCAACATGGCGGTTCAGGCCGGCTACCATGCAATATCGCTCGGGCCGAATCGTTTAAGAACAGAAACTGCTGCAGTTCTGGCTGCACATGCTTTTTACCTGATGAACAGAAAGTAAATGAAAAAGATTTTTCCGATATTGTTCTTTTTTGCTGCAACAATGGCATTTTCGCAGAGTCCGGTGAAAATCGCCTTACTGAAATACAACGGAGGGGGCGACTGGTATGCAAATCCGACGTCGCTTCCGAACCTGGTGAAATTCTGCAACGCAAATCTGGGGACAAACATCAATACGGATATTGCAACAGTTGAGCCTGGCAGCAGCGACATTTTCAATTATCCGCTTATCCACATGACGGGTCACGGCAATGTGATTTTCAGCGATCAGGAAGCTGAGAATCTGCGTCAATACATGTTGGGAGGAGGATTTCTTCATATCGATGACAATTACGGTCTGGATGTGTATGTGCGGCCTCAGATCAAAAAAATATTTCCTGAGTATGAATTGATCGAGATTCCCTTTAATCATGCAATCTACCATCAGCAATATGATTTTCCGAACGGATTGCCGAAAATTCATGAACACGACGGGCTACCGCCGAAAGGCTACGGCATTGTGGTTGATGGCCGCATTGTTTTATTTTACACCCACGAATGTGATCTCGGCGATGGCTGGGAGAGCCCCGATGTGCACAACGATTCGCAGGAAACCAGAACCAAAGCGCTGCAGATGGGTGCGAATATCATCAGGTATGTTTTTAACGGGGATTGAGTGATATGGTTTAAGAGAAACGAAATACGAAATCAGAAATATTTCAGGATGTGACGCTTCGCGTATGTGCGACTCAATTATCTCATTTTTTCAAAAATATAAATAATGCATCTTCAATCCGTTTTCGGCATTCCATTCCAGCGCCGGGGCAGGGAATTTCAGGAAGTTAAAACTGCGTAATAAAAGTTTCCAGCCCCTACCGCGAACGGGAATTTTGCTGAAATCGATATCCGGGGCGATATACCACTGACTGTAACGAGCGAATTCAGGCAGCGACTTCCCGTCAACAATTGCCGGATTTACTTCGGCACCGGTCATTCCTTCGGCACCGTATCCAACAGCAACATTGAGCCAGGCAGGAAAGCGGGACTCCTTTTTCAGGCATTCTTTGATATTCAGACTCAGCCAATAGGTCTGTCCATTGTAATCCTTGAGTGGCTGCTGGAGCTTGTTTTCGCCAAGCAATGATGGATTGTATTGTGCGAAATCAGTGTAATGGAAGCCCATTTTAACTGTAAACAGATTTTCTTTTCCGGTCAATTCATTGACGGCAAAAAGAGAGAGTCCCAGCGTGTTTGCGCACATGTCGCCTGCAGAAAAGCCCCAGCCTTCCGAGAAACCATCAAGAATTTCGATGGCTGACATGTATCCGAATGAGCAAAGAAGACTGATGCGTGCTGATTGTCCGCGTGAGTAGCCGGCATTCTGATACAGATCGGACTGCACACGGGCGAGATGAAAAGCCGATGTCATGTGACCCAGTTTGTCAATTCCTTTCCATTCGTCCATGTCGTTGAAGAAATGAAAGCGTCCGGTGGAATAATCGCTGTACCATAGGAAGCTGAGCCCGGTGAGAGACCCGGCGTAGAAAGCTGCAGCAAAGGTGTTGACCTGCCATTTTTTAAATAGTGGTGCTGTTGTATCGGCTGTTGCAGCATCGCCGGCCGAAAATAATTTTAACCCGATAAAAACTTTCCCAAAGTTTGAAACTTTGGGAAAGTTAGGGCTAAAATTATTTTGGGCCGGCAGTTTTGCGACGGTAAAAATGCACAGGACAATCAGACAGATCCGCTGCAGCATAACGCATCAGCGGTTTACAGGAAAGCTTTAATTTCCTTGAAGTATCCTTCTTTATCGGTGGAAAAAGTTGAGGTATGATCAGCTTCCTTAACCACATAGGTTTTGGTAATTGATCCACGCAGACCGCTGATTTTTTTCACCATGTCGCTGTTGTAAACCGGGTCATTTTTGCCGTATACAATCAGAATGCCGTTCAGGCTGGCACCTTTGGCTTCAAGAGCAAATTTAGGCTCAAGCTGGTTTTTGTCAAATCCGAGAGGTAGTTTCACTTCCTTACCAGTGGCAGTTTTGATTGCTTTCTGAACATCGTCCAGGGTAGAGTAGGGTGAATCAGCAATGATTTTCGAAATTTCGCTGCAGCGTGTTGCTCCAATGGCCAACGACAGCGCAGCACCTATTCCTTGTCCGTAAAGACAAACCGTCCGGCACTTTGAGTGATATTTTGAAACATAGTCAATAGCAGCATTAAGATCGAGTGCAAATTGAGTGTAAATGTAGAATTCCGGGTTGATGTTGAATGCATCGCTCTGGCCGAACCCGCGGTAGTCATAGGTCAGAACATTGTAGCCGAGTGAAACGAAGTTGGTGGCAATTTCAATAAGATCGGCCATATTGCCTTCTCCGTTATCACTCAGGATGATCATTTTGTAAGAAACTTCCGATGGTTTGAAAAGCCATCCTTTAAGGTTCAGATTGTCAGAAGTCTTGATGGAAACTTCTTCATAATTGAGACCATAATCAGCAGGAGTGACTGAATAAGTGAGTGACGGATCCAGCGCCGATACCCACATGGCGCTGAAAAGCAGTGCAACAAATAATAAACTTCTCATAGGTTGTGATTTTTTTGATGGACCGTGGTTACAAAAAATTATGCCGTTCTCAGGCGTCAAGATACTGACGTCCTTCGTTTTTGAGGTAAACAAGCGCCTTTTGAAGAATTCCTTCTTTCATTTTCAGCGATTCCTCAAAGATGGCTGTGCTCAGATCAATGGCTGTGGCATTGGGTTGCATGGCCGATCCGGCAGTATTTATCATACGAATGATATCTTCTTTGGCATTTTTGATCATATCCCAGGCGGCATTGGAAATATAAACCTGCTGCGAAAGATTGTGTTCAAACTCCATCCGGATTGATTGTAAAAGTTGCGCCTGAAGTTCCCTCGCACTCATGCCCGGCTGATTCATGCGGATCACAATGCTTTCGGGATTGATGCGTTCAAGAAAAAGGGCAAGACGTTCATACGCCTGCAAACGAATGGGCAATGAAACCCTTTTTTGTT
>VSSQ01000778.1_pt1 | contig 14176 bp, 15 predicted proteins | sample 4763081 | NCBI WGS metagenome assembly VSSQ01 (sample SAMN12137344, study PRJNA551015) | bioreactor metagenome | isolation source: SDC9 anaerobic chlorinated ethene degrading culture | place: USA: Knoxville, Tennesee | collected 2015-01-01
CTGCAAGAATTCCGCCGCCTGCATATTGAAGTCCTACTTGGATATCACGTGCTACAGCCTCACAAATATTGATTGCAAGAATCAAAGGTGGAAAGCAAAGTGCTATTTTATTATCTGCTAGCCTCCATTCCCTTCCTGTTTTTCTATTTTTACCTTTTAAATGCCTTATACACCAAAATCCAATACATCCTGCCGTTGCTGAATATACCTTTGCTAAATGAAACCAATCAGTATAAGTTTTCTCTTTCAATACTGTAAACCATAAAACAGATAGTATCATTGGTAATATTACAAAAGCTATAAATCCACAAACTTTTGAACGCCTTGTTACTTCATTAAGTAAAAATAAAATTATGAATATAGCAATCCAAACTAACCATACAGATAAATCAGAAGCTCCCGCTTCATAGTTAAAACTAAACATTATTATTCCCCCAGTTATAATTTTTTTATATTAATAACAAACAATCTCTTTTATATAAAATTCTTTACCACCTAACAGTTCCCAATCCTTAGTTTCACACTTTGGGCATATTCCATTATTTGAAACTAAATTAAATACTTTATTACATTCCTTACACAAAGCATTAGCGGGCAATATTTCTATCTCTAATTCCGATCCTTGCAATATTGTTCCTTCAATTGTTGCTGGGTAAAGATTTTTCATATATCTTGGAATCATTGAAGAGAGTTCTCCAATTTGTAAAACTAAAGTTTCAACTTTTTTTACATCATTTTGTTTTGCAAAATTCTCTACAGTTTTAATAATTTCAAATAGAACCCCTATCTCATGCATATGAACTCTCCTAATATCACTAATTCATTTTAAATATATTTTTAGCCTTTTTAATTGCAATTCTACCTTTACGCTTAAGAATTTGCTTAATAACTACTGGCTTTAAGTCCTCATAAGCTACCCCTTCTCCGTCATATTTTCTAACAAGTGAAATTGCATCAAACTTACATTTTGTTGTGCAAGCCCCACATCCTACACATAAAAATTCGTCTACAACCGTTGCACCGCAGCTAAGGCAACGTTCAGTTTCCTTCTTTATTTGTTCTTCAGTAAATGTACCACGTAAATCCTTAAATGTTTCCTTTGATTTTTCTGCATCCACGTGATTAGCTTTTTGCCTAGGTAGACGATCATATCCTTCTAGTTCAATATTTTCTTTATCTATAGAATGATATTCTTTTCTATCTCGTCCTATAACTAAACTTTGTCCTGGATGAACATAACGATGTATTGAAATTGCCCCTTCTTTACCTGCTGCAATAGCATCAATTGCAAATCTTGGACCTGTAAATGCATCTCCACCTGCAAAAACATCCTTTTCTCCTGTTTGATAAGTAAATGAATCTCCCTTTATTGTATTATTTCTATTTAACTCTATATTACTGTTATTAAGTAAATTTCCCCAAAAAATTGATTGACCAACTGAAAGTAATATAGTATCTGCTTTTATAATCATTGTATTGTCTTCATCATATTTAGGATTGAATCTATTATTTTCATCAAATACAGAAATGCATTTCTTAAATTCTATTCCAGTAACATGTCCATTTTTCGAAATAATTCTTTTTGGCCCCCATGAATTGTTAATAGTAATTCCTTCTGATAAAGTTTCTTCTATTTCTTCATCAAGAGCTGGCATTTCTTCTAGACTTTCAAGACAAAATATATTAACGCTTTCTCCTCCAACTCTAGTGGCTGTTCGGGCAACATCTATGGCAACATTACCACCACCTATGACAACTACATTCCCTTTAAGATTAACATCCTCTCCTAAATTTACACTACGTAAGAAATCTACTCCTGTAATTATCCCTTCTGACTCTTCACCCTCTATACCTATTTTCCTTCCTGCTTGAGCTCCAATTGCAAGATAAAATGCTTCATATCCATCAGCCCTTAACTCATTTAAAGTTATATCCTTACCAACTTCAACTCCACTCTTAAATTCAACTCCTAACTCTCTTAAAACATCTATTTCTGCATTTACTACATTCTTTTCTAGTCTAAAAGATGGAATCCCAAGAGTTAACATACCGCCAAGCACCTTTTGCTTTTCGAATACAGTTACCTTATAACCTTCAGTTGCTAAATAAAATGCACATGAAAGGCCTGCTGGACCTGCTCCTACAACTGCAATTTTCTTATTATAATCATGCTTTATCTTTGGCACATATCTATTTTCTGTATTCAAATCTTGATCTGCAATAAACTTCTTAATTTCATCTATAGCAATAGGATCATCTATATCTCCTCTAGTACATGCAGATTCGCACTTTCTTGGACAAATACGCCCACATACTGCTGGAAATGGATTTTCATGTTTAATTAATTCAAGTGCTTCTTTATATTTTCCTTGAGAAGCTAATTTTATATACCCTTGAATGGCAATATGAGCTGGACATTCTGTTTTACAGGGACTAGTACCACTATCTACAACATTTTTTCTATTAACTCTATAATTAGGATTCCATTTTTCTGGTCCCCATTCTGTATCACGTGGAGTTTCAACTTTTTCTACTTCTATAGGCTTTACTGAACATAGCTTTTGCCCTAGCTTAAGAGCATTAACAGGACAGTTTACAACACATTCTCCACAGGCAACACATTTTTCTTTATCAACCTGAGAAACATAATTTGAACGCACCATATCTACATTTTTGAACATTTCAGCTGTTCTTAAAGATAAACATGAACATCCACAACAATTACAAATTGCATGAGTTTTTCCTGAACCATCTAGATTAGGTATTTGATGCATTAACCCATTTTCTTCTGCTCTTTTAATTATCTCAAAGGCTTCTTCTCTTGTAATTTGGCGACCTCTTCCTGTACGAATATAATATTCAGCGGCATGTCCCATTTGAATGCACATATCTTCAGCTAAATGACCACATCCCTCTCCCATAACTTTTCTAGCTGTACGGCAAGAACAGTCTGAAACTGTAAAGATATCATTTTCATTAAGGTATTTAGAGACCTCTTCATAAGACGCTTTTCTGGTTTCACCATCAATAGCTTGTTCTATTGGGATAACACGCATTAATCCTACTCCTACAGGAAATGCCCCTGTAGTTTTTGGTCCTCTTACTCTTCCATAAGCTTCAAAAGCTTCTGCAATTTGAGGATATTTGTTAACGTTTTCTATATTGTTGACCATCATCTCCATGATTCCAGGAACCCAAGTATCAAACCAATAATTATCAACACCATCAATCTTATTTACAAAGCATACGCCTGCAACTGCTAAATCCCATAATAGTTTTTCTGTTTCTTCTATTGATTTCCCACATAATGGAGCAAGTTCTTTTGCTGTACTTTTTTTTCTTATTTTCATACAAAGAGCTACTTCTGCCATTTCTTCCGTAACAACCGGTTCTAATATTCTATATTCTGGATCTTCAGCTTTTATCTCATTTTTCGATCCTCGTTTTTTCTTACTAATATGATTAGCAAGATCCAACACCTTTTCCTTTACCATAATATTTCCCCCTAAATTTAGTGTTAAATTATGAAAATTAAGTTAAATAAACTTCACTAATTTTTTCATATAAAACTTTGCACTATCAATTTTTGCATTAATACTGATTCCAATCCCTTACTTCTCTACGAATCCAGTCTGCAAATTTCTCGATACCTTCTCCTGTTCTTGCAGATATTGTAATTATCTCGGCCTTTGGATTCAATTTCTTAACACGTTCCTTGCAAGCCTCTAAATCAAAATCAAAATACTCTAAAACATCAATTTTATTAATTAATAAAACGTCTACAATTGAGAACATTAATGGATATTTTAATGGCTTATCATCTCCTTCCGGAACACTTAAAATCATTGCATTTTTTGATGCTCCTGTATCAAACTCTGCTGGACACACTAAATTACCTACATTTTCTAATATTGCGAAATCAATCTCTTCTGTTCCAAGTGCTTGTAATCCTTGTTTTGTCATATCTGCATCAAGATGACACATCCCCCCAGTATGTAATTGAATTACTTTCACACCAGTTTTAGAAATAGTATGTGCATCTACATCAGAATCAATATCAGCTTCCATAACTCCAATATTCATTTCTTCTTTTAAAAGATCTATTATTTTGGTAAGTGTTGTAGTCTTCCCAGAACCCGGAGAAGACATTAAGTTTAATAAAAACGTTTTCTCCTTTTTTAATTCTTCCCTAAGTAAACTTGCTTGGTGGTCATTGTCTTTGAAAACACTTTGCTTAATTTCAAGAACCCTAAAATCATTCATATATTATCCCCCATATCTATAAAATTTTAGACTATAGTTTTAGTAAAATTAAGAATTTTCAGATATTAATAAATATTTTTACCCCTATATTTATAATGTTTTAAATATTTATTTATTGTACTGTTTTACTTAAATAAGTATATTAACTTTTAATATACTATTAGTTTTAATTATGTATATTATTAATTGAACCATATATTCTTTTATATTGATATTTTAAAAATCGCTTTTATCTGGTCATACCAGAATACCAAATTATATTTTGATAAAATATTAACATATTTAATTATTCAAGTCAATATTTTCCTATCTATCAATACTTATTTTATGCCACTCTTTGATATATATACCTTATATATTATTGATTTATGTTTAATTTTGGAATATAATAATTATTGGTACGTGGTTATACCAATATCAGAATAAAGAGGTGAAAATATTATATGGAATTTACAAAATTAACTTCGCCATCATTAAAAGAATTATTTATACGCGAATTAGAGAAGATGATTTTATCAGGAAAACTTCCTATTGGTGAAAAGCTTCCTCCCGAAAGAGAACTTGCTAAATCTATGCAAGTTAGTAGAGCTGTAGTTAATTCTGGTATTTCTGAATTAGCAAGAAAAGGTTTTTTAAATATTAAGCCAAGAATAGGTACATTTGTAGCTGATTATCGTAGAAATGGAACTATGGATACTTTAATTTCCATCATGAATTATAATGGAGGTATATTAAGAAAATCAGAGATACGCTCAATTATAGAAATTCGTATTGCATTTGATTCCCTAGCTGTAGAATTATGTATTCCAACAATTACCGATGAGGAAATTAATAATTTAAAAAATTATGTTAATCAAATAGAGGAAACAAATTCACCTGAAGAAGCTTCTGAATTAGCTTTTGAATTTCATCATGAATTAGCTTTTCTTTCTGGAAACACCTTGATGCCCATGATTTTTTCCTCATTTAAAACTCCTATATTATCCTTATGGGAACGCTTTTGCAGATTACATGGCTTAGAAACATTACGTAAAAATACAACTACCTTATTTAAATATATTGAACAAAGAGATAGTGCCAAAGCTATAGAATGGTTAAAAACTTCTCTTAATGACATTATAGATGGCAGTACTCAAATTTACTATTAACTAAGTATTATATGATATATACATATGTTAAGTCTAAAAAAGAATGGCTCTTATTTAATACAAAAGCCATTCTTTCCAAAATATTTTTACTAATACTTATAAACTTTTAATAAATTTTTAATTCTACGAATAAGCTCATCTCTGACATATTGTGGTTCTAGGCATTCACATTCACCCCCAAAACTAAGCAAAAGATTATAACCGAACTCATCTTCTATAAACGGAAATTTAACTAATAGTTTATTATCTTTATACGGCTGAATATTCTCTTCTCCACAGTGCTCCACCATTCTTTCCCTAAGAGATTCATTAATCACAAGTTTAATTGTAATTATTTTTTTCTCTATATAATTCCAGGGCCCTAATGACTTTTCCTCAAACTCCCTAGGCTCAAATGTATCTTGAAGAACTTCAAGATCTGATATACGTGATAATTTAAAAGTTCTAAAGTCTTCTCTAGATAAGCAGTATCCTTGTATATACCAATTTGATTCTTTAAGTATTAATCTATAAGATTCAATTTTTCTACTACTCTTTTTCCCATATCTATCATAATATTTAAATAATAAAATTTTCTTTTCATTAAGGGCTTTTTTAATTCTTTCAAGATTTGGCTGTAAATACTTATTTCCAATCCACGGAGTAAGATCAACAGATATTTGATTTGATTTTAATTCAATGTCCTTGATATGTTCATCTGGAACCAGTCCTTTTAATTTAGCAAGAGTATTAATGATTTCATCATTAGTCATCGTTGATGAAATACTTCCAAGTCCCATTAAAATTGTTACAATATCTGAAGTTGTAAAAAGTTTCTTGTCAATTTTGTATTCTTCCATAATTCCAATACCACCATTAACGCCTGGATAAGTAATAATAGGAATGCCTGATAAGTTTATTGTTTCTATATCCCTATAGATAGTTCTAGGGCTTACTTCAAACATTTCAGCTAACTTAGCTGCACTAATTTTTTTACGTTCAAGTAATATCATAATAATGGAGATTAATCTATCAATTTTCAAATTCATCAATCCTTTAGTTAAATTTATTTTATAATATAACCATGACATACTGTTGTCAAGGTTACATGATAGAATAAAACTGTATTAAGAAGTAAATCTTAAGATTACTTTGAATCAAATTTAAAAAGAGGAGAATGTAAATGGATTTTTCAAAAGAATTTAATAGAATAATGGAAGATACAAATAATATTGCTTTAGCAACTGCAATAAATAATACACCAAATGTTAGAATAGTAAATTTTTATTATAATCCTGAAAATAAAGGTATGGTATATTTTGCATCCTTTAGAGGACTTCCTAAAACAATAGAATTTTCACAAAATAATAAAGTAGCATTTACAACAGTACCAAAAACTCCTGATGAAAACAGTGAGCATGTTAGAGTTGCCACTGCTACAATTCATAAGAGTTCCTTATCCATATATGACTTAAAAGAAGAGTTTATAAAAAAATTACCAAGCTATGAAATGATAATTAATCAAGCTGGTGATATGTTAGATGTTTATGAAATTCACTTTAAAGAAGCTAATGTAATTTTAGAAGTTAGACAAAGTGGTAAGATAAATTTATAAAAATATTTTTAAAATTAAAATGATCCATATTATAAAGATTAATATGGATCATTTTATAATTTCAATCTTTATATAGCTCTTTTATTCTTCCACTACTTCAAAGTCATCCTTACCTACACCACAAATAGGACAAACCCAATCATCTGGAATATCTTCAAATGCAGTTCCTGGTGCTATGCCGCCATCAGGATCTCCTTCTGCTGGATCATAAATGTAGCCACATGGAATACATATATATTTTTTCATAAACTTATCCTCCTCTTTATAATTTTTATTTATCTAAAGCTAATGCTTTGATACAAACAAATATTAATTCTCTCATAAAGTTTTTCTCTTTTATAGTATGCTTATAATTATATATTATTATTTTTCAAATTTTTAGATTAATATGTATTACTTACTAATTTATTAATACATATTATATCATATATTTATTACACTTCTCTATACTTTCATTACCATAAAAAATTAAATCTAATCTTTGCATTGACTTGCACAAAAAAATATATAATAAAGTTCATTATTTCTTACTAAAACAGTTTTTAATAAATTTTACTAGATCATTACCATACCATATATTTTTATATCTCAATATTTATTTGACTACACAAATAACATATGTTACTATTAACCTATGTTATTTGTAAAAGAGGTGTTATCATGTCAATTAAACTTGCAATACTAGGTATATTGAGCTGGAAGCCATCAACAGGATATGAGTTAAAAAAGATTTTTGAAGAATCTTCTTTCTTATACTGGTCTGGTAATAATAATCAAATTTATAAATCTCTTATTAAGATGGAAGATGAATATCTTGTTACTAGTGAAATAATACATCAAGATAATTCTCCTTCAAAAAAAATATATACTATAACTAAAGAAGGTCTTAAAGAATTAAAAGAATGGATTTCATCATCACCAGAAGCTCCTGAGATTAAAAAGACATTTTTAGTTCAACTTGCATGGGCAGACATATTAAGTGATCAAGAATTAAATGATCTTTTCTTAAAATATGAAAATGAATTGAAAGTGCAGCTAATTATGCAGGTTGAGAAAAACAAACGTGCTCTTTATTCACCTAATAGAAGTACTAGAGAAAATTTACTATGGGAAATGATATCAGAAAATATTATTTCAACTTATAATAATGAATTAAATTGGATTAGTGAAACTCGTCAAAAACTATTTAAAAATAATATCATAAAGGAGGAAGAAAAAATGAACTATAAAATTAGAGAAATAAATGATAAAAAATATATAGAATTGATTTCTGCTACTACACCTTTAAGTACGGAAAATGATGCTCTTGATTTATTGAGCTTATGTTGGGAGCATGAAGTATATGCACTTATGATTCATTATGAAGCCTTATCAGAAGATTTCTTTAACCTAAAAACTAAGGTGGCTGGTAATATGCTTCAAAAATTTATAAACTATAATTTAAAGTCTGTTGCTGTTATACCTAATGATATAATTCAAAAAGGTAGATTTAGAGAAATGGCCTTAGAAGTAAATAAAGGCAATCATTTTAGAATGTATGGAAATAAAGAAGATGCTGAAAAATGGCTTTTGAAATAATTAAGCAGTAGATAGATTTGATATTACACAAATCTATCTACTGTCTTATTTTAGTTAAATATATTAACTTCTAAAATTAGCTTTTTTTCTTTTCATAAAAATAGTGCCTCCACAAAGTACACAAATAGAAAGTATTACTACAGGTAATATTAGCCCACTAGATTTCTCCTTATCTTCATTAATTGATGTTGTAGCATAAATTTCAGCTTCATAAGAAACTTCTTGACCATCCATTATTGTTACCTGTTGCCCTTCTACAACTTTAACCATGTCTCTACCTAAAATACTATATAGATATTCAGTATTTTCTTCATTATAAGGAATAATTCCTACCTCAACATAATCTTTAAAAGGTGCTGTATGGGTAACCTCAAATCCCTTTTCAGAAATTTTATCTTTATATTGATTAAATACATATTGATTAATCTCTATCTGTTTGTTTAGTATACCTTCATCAATTTCTTCCTCTAAAACTACCGTGCTTGAAACAGAATTATCTGGTGAATCTATAGCTGTACCTACTGTAACAACCTGTTTACCTTCAATAATTTTAACTACATCATTACCAAAAGCATTATATAAATATTCTGCATTTTCTTCACTATAAGGCATTATTCCAATTTCAATAAAATTTCCAACAACGCCAGTATTTATAACTTTAAACCCCTTATCAGAGATTTCATTAGCATGTTCTTCAAATACAAACTTATCAATTTGTTTTTGTTTCTCAAGCAAGTTATTTGCAACAGCTGATTGTGGTTCTCGTGCCTCAGTTTGCTGACCTTCATTTGTATAAGCTAAAGCTACAGTTGATGAGAATATTGATATACATATTCCAATAACTAAAATCTTTATAAATTTTAATTTCTTCATAAACTTTGCCTCCAATCTATTTTATCATTTCATTGACCTTGCAATCTTAATAGCATCCTCTTGTGTTATTAATCCTGTAATGGAGTAATGAATCCCATCTCTGGACCAATATAACTCTGTATTTGTGGTATTTTCATACTTATTACTTATTAATATATCTTCCTTTAATAATCCTATTGTTCCGTTGATATCAACTTTCTCATAATTAACAAGTTCATTTTCAATTTGAATCTTTTCTTGTATAATCAAAAAAGACTTACTTTCTAAAAAATAATTAATAATAATTTTGGATGCATTTCCTTCTTCAAGGCCTGATGCAGTAATTTCTTCGATATCATAATCTTCTGGAATATAAGTAGGCACAAGAAAAGCATTTCCAAAGTTTCTTTTTGCGTCATCAAAAGTATCTATAGCCCAGGATTTTTCCTCAGCATTTAATATATTTATGTTGGAATCTTCTGGCGCTGATTCAGTTTCACCAACGCTACTGATAATATTAGTATCAGAATATTCAGTTTGGATCTTGGGATTTTTTAGTGGTAAAATATGAGCTATATTTACTATTCCAATAATTAAGAGAAAACAAGCAGCTGGTATCAGTACTTTACTGATTGGCATATTATTTTTCTTTAAACTTTTTTCTAATGTCTTTTTCTTAAGATCTTCATCAACTTTTATATCTTTCATGATATCATCTGCTATATTTTTAAAGTCCCTCATTTTATTCATCCCAATCACTCCTCCCTCCTAACTTCATTTTAAGTATTTCTCTTGCTCTGTGTAATCTGCTTCTTACAGTTCCTTCAGCCACGTTCAAAATCCTACTTATTTCAATCGTATTATAGTTATGGTAGTAGTAAAGTATGATAACTTCTTTAAATCGATATGATAGAGACATTACTTCTTCAAATAAGATTTTATTCTCTTCCTCTTTAATAATTTTATTGTCAATTCCAATAATTGTATTTTTCTCTTTTAATTTATCAGTAAGTAGCACCCTCTTTAGCCATGAACTACGTAACATATCTTTACATACATTAATTGTTATTCTAATAATCCATGTTTTTTCACTACTTTCACCCTTAAAACTTTCGAATTTATTGAAAACCCTAATAAACACTTCTTGGAAAGCATCCTCAGCATTCTGTAAATCTTTAAGATACATATATGATGTTCTCAACACATCATCACCATAATCATCCATTAATCTTTGAATTTCTTTTTCTATATCATGTCCTATAATCGATTTATTCTCCTTTGGTACCGAAAGGGAATCCATAAGTTACCTCCTTTCTTATGGTGCTTACATTTATTAGACGTATTAAATTATCCTTACGCTCCCAATTTATAATTTTTATTTTATATAATAACATTAATTTAAAAAAGATATTAGTAAATATTTATATATTTATTTAATCATAAGGTTTGCAGTCAATATTTTATTTTTCTTTATAACATGATTTTACTTATGTAAAAAATAATAGTACAACAGAATAAATATTATTCTATTGCACTATTATTATATAGATACTATTTTTTTAATAAACCTTTCAGCTTCACTTAAATCTTTATAATTTGGATGTCCTTGTGCAAACTTACTCATGAATTCAAAAATTTTATTATCACTAAAATCTTTGCTAATAAAACTTCCCTTACAAGCAAAGCTACCCTTACACTTTGCTCCCTTTAATTCTAAAAGCCTAATTAACTTTTTATTATAAAACTTTTTACCAACTCCACTTGTTGAGAATACAAAAGTACTTTTTCCTTTTAAGCTCAAACTTTCAACACAACTAAATAATTGTGAAGCCATTCTTTCTTTATAGACTCCAGAGCCAAACCCAATTAAATCATAATTATCAATTATAATATCTTTAGATTCTTTTAAATTTATTAATTCAGCATTTATTTCCATTGCAAATACTTTCGCAATTTTCTCAGTATGATTTTTGTACGCAGAACAATATATAATTACAGATTTCATAAATTATATTTCCTCCATCTAAATAAATTGTACTTTACATTATACCCTTAATTCTTTAATTATAGACTATATTAAATATCTAATTCACATCCTTAGATAGAAATTTTTTATATGTTGTATCTATAAGAATAGCACCAAGTGGAGCAGTAATTATAATAGATAAAACCGCTACAGTTAATACAATATTACCAGAAGGTAAATTCATAGCTAATGGTAATCCACCAATAGCCGCTTGCACTGTAGCTTTAGGCATATATGCAAAGGCTGTAAAAACTCTCTCTTTTTTATTGAGTTTAGTATTAATAAGGCAAATAAAAACTCCTATCATACGGAATAATAAGACTCCAAAAATAAGCAAAATTGATAGTATTCCCGCATTTAATGCATAACTAATGTTAACTATTGATCCTACAAGAACGAAAAGAAGTACCTCCGCCCCAACCCATAGCTTGGAGAATTTATTTGAAAGACGTTGTGAAATTTCATATTTCTTCTGGTGAAGAGTTGCCCCCAGTGCCATTACTGCAAGCAAACCTGAAAATCCAATTGCACCTGTCATCATATGCTCTAAGGTAATAAGTAAAAACGAAATAGAAAGAATAGTTATTACCTTTCCAGTATCTCTAATATGTACTTTAGAAAATAGCATAGATAAAAATAAGCCTGTTACCACTCCACCTAATAAACCTAAAATTATTGATGTAGGAATAGTTAGAAAATGCATCGCTGTAATAGTACCACCTTGTGCTAGCCCAGTAAAAGCTGTAAAAAGAACTATAACAAATACGTCATCTACAGAAGCTCCAGCCATTATCATTTGTGGAATACTCTTGCTCGTTCCATATTCACTTTCCATTAATTTAAGCATTTTTGGAACAATTACTGCAGGAGAAACTGCCGCTATAACTGTCCCCATTATGGCAGCATCCAATATAGTTATTCCCAGAAGCATAGGTGCCAGAATTAACATCCCTATTATTTCAAAACAAGCAGGTACAAAACACATTAAAATAGCTGGTCTCCCAACCTTTTTTAGGTCTTTAATATTAAGATTAAGTCCTGCTCTAGTCAGGATAATAACTAAAGCTATTTGCCTTAATTCTGTAGAAATATTCAAAATTGTAGGGTCAAGTAAATTCAATACATATGGACCAAGTAAAATACCAGTTGTTAGCATTCCAAGTAACTTTGGAAGTCTTAATGTCTCAAAAATTTTTCCTAGCACCATTCCACTTAGGAATAATAATGCAAGTGATAATAGCATATACATCTCTCCTATCTTTTTTAAGTAATAAAAAAAGCCAATGATTCTGCGATTTTAAATCACAGAAGTCATCAGCTTTACACGCGGTTTAGGTCTTAACCAAGGGAGAACTTCATTCCCATAAGATATAATACATTATTTAAGTGAATTTATCAATATATAAATACATTATATTTTTAATTTTCTTTGTATCTACACAATAAATCCTGCTGCTAAAGTAGCTAATACAATCAACGGTGCTGGGATCTTTTTGGTGAATAAAAGTACTATAGTAATCAGCATAACAATAATATTATCAATTCTAAATCCACTCTTCTGCATTAAAATTATTGCAGAAACAGTAATTAATCCACCTGCAACAGCAGTAATCCCCTTTAAGGATATTTTAATTCCTCTAATCTTCTTTAAGCTTTCCCATATAGGATATATAAAATAAATCAAAAGAAGTCCTGGTAGAAATATTCCAATGCCACCTGCAACAGCACCTAGAACTTGTGTTAGCACACTGCCCCCCCTAGCTGCCATTCCACCTGCATATGAACTGAAACTAAACATTGGTCCAGGTAACCCCTGCACAAGTCCGAATCCAGTTAAAAACTCTTGATTTGTCATATACTGATTTACTTCAACTAATTCACTATACATAAGTGGCACCACCACTTGTCCTCCTCCAATAACCAAGTAACCATATCGGTAAAAACTTTCAAATAAATGAATTATTTTGTTATCCCATATAAGAGTTAAAATAAAGCTTCCTATTGCAAAAGTTCCAAATAAAATCAAATATATCCAAGGAGGACTTATTTTTACACGATTCCATAGATTTTTCTCTTTTGAGGTAATAACGCTAACAACTCCACCTAAAATTAAAACTAATGGATATATCCAAGGTTCTCGAATAAAATAAGTAGTTACTCCTCCCATTATTAATAAAATTAAAGTAATCTTGTCTATTATCACTTTACTGCCTATTCGGTACGCAGCTATAATTATGAATCCTACTGCCATTGGTCCAATATATCGTAATCCTTCTTGAGATAAATTCATATTTTCTAGAAATTGACTTAAAAATGAAAGTAAAGTCATCAAAATAAGTACAGGTAAAGCCCATACCAGCATAGTTAGGAGTGCCAACAATGGTCCTCCAATTTTGTACCCAATAGCTACAATGGTTTGCGTACTACTTGGCCCTGGCAAAATTCCAGTTAAAGCAATAAGTTCAACTAACTCTTCTTCATTTAAATATTTTTTCTTTACAACCATCTGATCTGTAAAAACACCATAATGCGCCTCTGGTCCTCCGTATGCTCCTAAAGAGCAAATGAATACATCTTTTAGAAATATTCTCCATAAAACAGCATTTTTATTTTCTCTTTCTTTTTTCATAACGAACCTCTCCTTTCATAGAAAATTATCATATTATAAACTTAATATAAGCGAATCCATCTATTACTACATATGTGATTACCATG
>VSSQ01000874.1_pt1 | contig 14167 bp, 12 predicted proteins | sample 4763081 | NCBI WGS metagenome assembly VSSQ01 (sample SAMN12137344, study PRJNA551015) | bioreactor metagenome | isolation source: SDC9 anaerobic chlorinated ethene degrading culture | place: USA: Knoxville, Tennesee | collected 2015-01-01
CTTGCCGCCTCCAGGGTACTGTTCGGGAAGGAACCCTGGAGCGACTGCCTTGTCTTCCGATATGCCGGCGGGACTCTTCCGGTGAGACGGCATGGCGATGATTCCATCGGTATGGATTTTCCCCTGGACGACTACCTGCCCTGCCCACCGGATCCTGCCTTCGATGCTTTCTTCGGACCCCTTCATCTGAAGGACTGCATCTGCGGGTTGAGGACGAAAAAAGTCATCCTCGTAACCGGTGAAGCGACGGACCTTTCGGCCATTTCCCCGGACTTCGCCAGTATGGCGGAGTACAGCGGGCTCTGCAGCAGCGGAATCGCCATCACAAAAGCGTCCGCCGTGTACGACTTCGAGTCGAGGTATTTCAATCCATGGGCGGGAGTGAACGAGGATCCGGTCACCGGGTCGGTCCACACGGTTCTTGCCCGGTACTGGAGCGAGCAACTGAAAAAGAAGAGCCTGACGGCGTTCCAGAAATCATGGAGATCGGGGCAGCTTCTTCTGGAAGTCGGAGACGACGCCGTGGAAATCCGAGGCAAGGCACGTGTCGTCCTCCGGGGAACCTTTTTCTTCTAGGACTGGTGTCCGGCAGCCCGTATTCCGAGATTGGCTTTGTTATTTTTGGCGATGCAAAATAGCTCGAAGGAATTAATATTCGCAAATTTGAATAGTAATTTAGTTTGCATTTGACAGACATCGATGGTGCTTGTAGACTGAGGACTCATACAAGGGAGGTCCTATTTCCCACATTCCTGCTGCAAGAGAGGGAGGCGTTATCTGTGAGAAGAAGACTGTTGCTGGGAGCGCTCGTCCTGTTGTTTGCGTTCATGGCCGTTTCGGCGGCCTTTGCCGCGCCGAAGGTGATCAAGATCGGCCACACGGGGACCAAGGACCATCATTACCAGATGTACCTGGAGACATGGGCGGAAAAAGTTTCGGCAGCGACGGACAACCGCTATACATTCGAGATTTATCCTTCGGATCTCTACGGGAAGCCGAACCAGCTCATAGAAGGCGCCCAGCTCGGGACGACGGACATGGTCCTGGCCACGGGGTCGCTTCTCACGTCCTATAACCCCAAAATAGGGGTTCTCAGTCTTCCCTTTATCTTCAAGGATTCCCAGGAGGCCCACGACATTCTGAACGGGCCCGTGGGCAAGGAGTTCGAGGAAGGCCTGGCGAAGAGAAACCTCATCATCCTCGGCTGGTGGGAGAACGGCATGCGCCATCTCTTCCCCCCGAAACCGGTGAACCGTATCGAGGACCTCAAGGGGCTGAAGCTGAGGGTCATCAATTCCGCCGAGATGATCGATACCATCAACGCCTTCGGTGCCAGCGCGGTGCCCATGGCGTTCAACGATGTCTACTCCGCATGGCAGCTTGGAACCATCGACGGCTGCGAGGGAACGACGACCCATATGCTCACGCAGAAATACTTCGAGCTGACGAAGAGCTCTGCGCTCCTGTGGTACATGCACGTCTCCAATCCTCTCGTGGCCTCGAAGAGACTGTGGGATTCCATTCCCGATGCAGACAAGGCGGTCTTCCTCGACGAGGCGAAGAAGATGAGCGCTTTTTCCTTCGATTTCCAGAGGCAGATGGATGAAAAGGAGATCAAGCAGTGCGAAGAGCTCGGCGTCGTGTTTACCCGCCCCGACAGGGAGCCGTTTGTGAAGGCAGTCGCTCCTGTGTATGAAAAATTCCGCCCGAAATACGGCGATATGATCGACAAAATCCAGGCCATCACACAGAAGAAATAGCCTGGGAGAAACAGGGAGGATCGGCGGTCCGGGAGCCCGGAAAAGGTTCCCTGACCGCCGCTCTTTTCCTGAAAGGACGAGTGATTATTCTATGTTCCGGGATCGGGAGGTCGTTGTATGCTGAGACTGCTGAAATATGTCAACGATGGTATCACCAGGGTGATGAACTGGCTGATGGTCACCCTTATGTCGCTCATGGTGGCGTTTATCTTCGCCCAGGTCATCTTCCGGTATGTCCTGGAAAAACCGCTTTCCTGGTCTGAGGAACTTTCCGGCTACCTCTTCTCCGGAGTGTTTTTCTTCGGTTCCGTTCTTCTTTACAGGGAGTCCCGCCATATCAATATGTCAATCGTGGTGGACTCAATGAAGAACGAATTCGCCAGGAAACTTCTGGTGGTGGCTGCCCATCTCTTTTCATTTTTCTTCCTTGCGGTGATGGTCTGGTACTCCTATCCCATGGCCACGCAGATTCTCGAATTCGAAGTCGTGTCTCCTTCGATGGAATGGCTGAAGATCGGCTACGTGTTCCTGATAGTGCCGGCAGCGAGCTTTTTGTCCCTGGCCGTGCTGTTCGAAGTGATCCTTAAATCCCTGGCTGACCTGAAGGAGAAACAGTCATGAGTATCTACCTGCTGGTCTTTTTTATCTTTTTTCTCGTCATAGGCGTTCCCATCGCCGTCGCCCTCGGTCTGACATGCATCTTCTCAGTGCTGGTCACCGGTGCTTTCGGCGTGGAGGTTCTCATCCAGAAGACCTTCAATGCCGGGAATTCCTTCGCCCTCATGGCCATTCCCTTCTTCATCCTGGCGGGAAATATTATGGCGGCGGGGGGCGTCTCCAGGCGGCTGGTGAACCTTGCCGGTGCCCTTTTCGGAAGGATGAGCGGCGGGCTTGCCCTCGTGGCGACGCTGGCCTCAACATTTTTCGGCGCGGTATCAGGCTCCGCGCCCGCAACGACGGCCGCCATAGGCGGTGTCATGCTCGGTCCCATGGGGGAGAAGGGGTATGACAAAAACTTCGCGGGAGCCGTCGTCGCCGCTTCGGGAACCATAGGGCTCATCATTCCGCCCAGCCTCACCATGGTCCTGTACGGGGTGACGACAGGAGTATCCATCGGCGAAATGTTTATCGCCGGAGTTATTCCCGGAATCATCATCTGCATCGTGCTCATGGTGGTGGAATACTTCATCTCGCTGAAGAGAGGATACAAGGGGGATGAAGCGGCTTCCTTCAAGACGGTTTCAAGGTATTTCCGGGAGTCGGTTTTTGCCCTCTTCATGCCGGTCATCATCCTGGGGGGAATTTACGCCGGAATCTTCACGCCCACTGAATCGGCGGCAGTTGCCGTCGTCTATGGACTGATCGTCGGCATTTTCATCCATAAGGAACTCTCGTGGAAGGACGTGTCGAAGCTCATCCTGAAATCGGCCAAATCCACCGCTCTCGTGATGTATCTCATGGTCACGGCGGAGATTTTAAGCTATGTCCTGGTGAGCGAGCAGATTCCCCAGACGATAGCGGCCTCCATCCTCAACATCTCCACCAATGCCATCGTGGTGCAGCTCATCATGGTGTTCATCCTGCTGGTGGTGGGAACCTTCCTCAACAATTCTGCGGCCATGGTGCTCCTTGCACCTATTTTTTACCCCATCATCATGAGCCTCGGGATCGACCCCCTGTTTTTCGGCATCATCATGGTGATCTCCCTGGCCATAGGCCACAATACCCCGCCGGTGGGGCTGTGTCTCTTCATCGCCTGCGACATAGGCAACCTCAAGCTGGAATCCCTGGTGAAGGAAATCGTTCCCCTGGTGGCAGCGCTCATCGCCACGGTGGTCACCCTCAACTTTTTCCCGGATGTCATTCTCTTCCTGCCCAGGTTGATGCGGTAAAGAAAAAAGAGCCCCGGTCCCCCATCGGGAAACCGGGGCTTTCCTTCTTTTTCAGGCCTGGAAAGACCGGATATCCCGGGCCGGGAAAGGCCCCGGGCTCCTGACGGCCCTTTCGATACCCTCCATGCCTTCTTTCAGCAGTGTCCTCGGCGCGGCGATGTTGATGCGGACGAAACCTGTTCCTCCGGTGCCGAACCAGTGCCCGCCGTCCAGGGCGACCCTGCCCTTTTCCACGAGGAGGTTCTGCAGTTCCGGCCCTGACATGTTCAGGGAACGGCAGTCCAGGAGGGGGATGTAGGTTCCTTCCGGCCTGATGAGCCGGATTCCGGGGAGTCTTTCGGCGAGGAATTCTTCGATGAAGTCGAGGTTCCCTTCCAGGTAGGCGAGCAGTTCATCCAGCCAGGCGTCACCCTTTGTGTAGGCCGCCTCCAGGGCGAGGGTTCCGAAGACGTTGCCTCCGTCGATGTGAAGGAAGTCAATGACGGACTGGTAATTGTCCCGCAGGCGTTTTGAGGGAATGATGACCGCTGCGGTGCTGAGTCCCGCGATGTTGAATGTCTTGCTCGGCGCCACGGTGGTGATGGAAAGATCCCGTATGGCCTCCGAAACATCGGCAAGAGGCGTGTGGCGGACTCCCCGGAAAAGGATGTCGCAGTGGATTTCGTCGGAGATGACGATCACTCCCCGGGAGGCGCAGATGCGGGCGAACCTTTCCAGTTCCTCCCTGGTCCAGACCCTCCCGCAGGGATTGTGGGGCGAACACAGGAAGACGAGCTTCACCGATGAGTCATCCAGCTTTTTCTCCAGGTCGGCGAAGTCCATCTCGAAACGGCTGCCGGTAAAAATGAGGGGGTTTTCCACCACCCGGCGGCCACGCCCTGTGATGGTGGCGAAGAAGGGGTAATAGACCGGCGGCTGGACGAGCACCCCGTCTCCGGGCTGGGTGAAGGCGAGGATGGCTGCCGCCAGGGCGGGAACCACGCCGGGGGTGTGGCGGATCCACTCTGTGTCGGGTTTCCAGCCGTGTCTTCGCTCGAACCAGCCCGCAATGGCCTCCCGGTAGGGGGCGAAACGGCGGGTATAGCCGAAAATGCCGTGGTCCACCCGTTCCCGGAGAACCTCGATGACCTCCGGCGGGGCCTTGAAGTCCATGTCGGCAACCCACATGGGGAGAAGATCGCCGGAGCCGAAGATGGGCTCCATGCCGTCCCACTTTGCGCAGATGGTGCCGCGCCGTTCAATGACGGTGTCAAAATCGTAGCGGCTCATTTTTGTACCTCTCTTTCTCTCATTATGCATATTTTGGACAGTGAGTTTTTAATATCATATCATTTTCTTCCAATTTGGAAGTTTTTCCTCCCTCTTGCCTCACCTCCCGGGAAGTGGTAGTCTGATGTCCTGTTCATAACCACACACAAGATATTGTGTGTGAAATCATTCCCATGCTCCTAATAGTGTGGAGGAGGATACTTCATGGTTTTTTCGTACAAGGACAGGTTCCGTTCTTCTTTTCCGCCGCCCCCCGCAGCGGGAGGAGAAAGCGGTCTCTCCGAGAATGCGCTCTGGCTGCTGGACCAGCGGTATTTTGCCCGACGGTATGATCCGGAATCAGGCACAACCAGGAAAGAAACATCCTTCGGAGAATTTGCCCGGAGGGTAGCCAGGATCGTGGCAAGCGCAGAGACGGCCTATCTCGGCGGAAGCGGGTCTGATCTCGAATGGCTCCGCCGTCTTGAAAACAGCATCTACGATGACATCACGCACAGGAGGTTCCTTTTCAACTCGCCCTGCCTTTTCGGAGCAGGGGCGGGAATGACTGTGGATCCCGTGCTTTCGGGAAAGATTTACTGTCCCCCTGAAGAGATGGGCTTCGGGGACTACGACCTTCTCCGCCGCTCCAGGACGCGGAGCCAGCAGCTCTTCGCCTGTTTCGTCATCGATGTTCCCGACAGCATTGACGGTATCTTCGACGGAGTGAAGGATGCCGCCGTGATCAGCAAGTACGGCGGAGGCGTGGGGGGCAATTTCGGCCATCTCCGGGAGCGGGGCAGCGCCATCAACGGCGGCATCGGCGGACAGGCCAGCGGCCCCGTTTCCTTCATGGAGACCTGGAACACCATGGGTGCCGTGGTCGTCCAGGGAGGACGGCGGCGGGCAGCCCTCATGGGCATGCTCTTCGACGATCATCCCGATATTTACGACTTCATCGACGCCAAGGTGGAGGAGGGCAAGCTTCCCTATTTCAACATCTCCGTGTGCGTTTCAGACAAGCTCATGGAGTCGGCGGAGCATGGAGGGGACTTCAGCCTGGTGTCCCGGAGCGACGGGAAGACGGTCAGGCGGGTGAAGGCGGAGGATCTCTGGAACAAGCTCTGCGAGAGCGCCTGGAAGCGGGGGGACCCCGGCATCTTCTTCATTGACAGGGCCAACGACGACAACCTGCTGAAGCTCGGGGACACATGGAGGATCGAATCCACCAATCCCTGCGGCGAACAGCCCCTTCCGAACTACACAAGCTGCAATCTCGGCTCGGTGAATGTGGAGGCCTTTGTCTCGACGGCCGCCGACGGAAGGAAAACCTTTGATTTCAGTGCCTTCGTGGACCAGGTCTTCCGCTCCATGTACTATCTCGACCTGGTGATCGATGCCTGCTCCTACCCCCTGGAGAGGATCGAGGAGAGAACGAAGAGGATACGCCCCGTGGGCCTCGGGATCATGGGGCTGGCGGACGCGGCCATTCTGCTTGGAATGCGGTACGGTTCCCCGAGGTTCAGCGAATTCTGCAAATGCCTGGGCGACTCCATGGGGAGCGCGGCCCTCTGCGCCGCCGCCGGAATCGTGTCGGATATGGGCAAGGAGCCCTTCCCGGAGTCGGTCCTTGTGGAGGAACTTTTCTCTGCATTCGCCAGGGAGCAGGGAGAGGAGCTTTTCCCCGAATCGTGGTACGGCAGGCTCGACCGGGATGGATACCGTTCCCTGCTGGAGAAGATGCGGTCTTCGGCCACAATCCCCTATACCCTGTCGAACGCTCTCGAAGGCTTTTTCACCGCCCAGGGGCTCGGGGACGAAGGAGCGCGGCTGGAACTGGCGGGCAGCGTTCTGCTTGCCTTCGCGAAGGGAAGGATCCGGAACAGCCGGAGGCTCTCCGTCGCACCCACGGGCTCCATTTCCATGCTTATCGACACCAGCGCCGGCATCGAGCCGAACTTCGCCTGGAGCTGGACCCGGCGGATAGCCCGGGCTGACGGTGAGGGACAGGAGACGAGGGAGTTCTGCCATAAGCTTCTCTCTCCGTCCCAGGTTGACGAGCTGCATGAAAAGGGTGCCCTTTCCGACCCGGTCTTTGTGACGGCCTATGACATTCCTCCGGATGAGCACGTGGAGGTGACGGGCATTTTTGCCCGGGTGGTGGACAGCGGCATCAGCAAGACGGTGAACCTTCCCTCCGGAGCCACTGTGGACGAGGTGAAGCAGATCTACCGCAGGTGCTACGCCATGGGAGCCAAGGGCATCACCATCTCCCGGGACGGTTCCCGGTCCTTCCAGCCCATCGAGACGGCGAAGAAGCCCGAGGAGCAGGTGCCCCACACAAGCCGGGTGAAGGAGCGCCCGGGACTCGTGGTGTTCGGAAAGACCATCAAGGAGCAGACGCCCTGGGGCAGCATCTACGTGACCCTGAATTTCGACGGTACCGAGCCTTTCGAAGTCTTCGCCACCATCGGAAAGAGCGGTTCCGAGCTGAAGGCCATGACGGAGGCCCTTTCAAGGGCCATCTCCATAGGCCTCCGGAGCGGAGGAAAGCTCGAGGATTTCATTGCTACCCTGAAAGGGCTCTCAGGCAAGGAGTACTGGCTGTTCGAATTCGACGACAAGCACGTGGCCCGCTCAATTCCGGACGCCATCGCCGTCCTGCTTGAAAAACTGATAGGGAAGGACGGCGACGCTCACGGAGCCGAAGGCGGCGTTGCCTGCCCGGAATGCGGGGCTCCCATGGAAATGATCTCAGGCTGCGAATACTGCTTCAGCTGCGGCTATTCCCCCTGCAAGTAGGGTGCAAAAAAGGGGCGGGGATTGTTCTCCCCGCCCCTGCTTTCTCTCTGCTTCAGCCTTCCAGGTTGAGCTTCGTTCCCAGCCCCAGATCTGCAAGCTCCCTGTTTCTTGTCTCCCGGGCCTGAAGGTTTTCTTCAGCCCGTTCCTCTTCGCGCCTGCCGGAGATCTTCCGTTCGTCCCGCACCTGCTGGGGTGCCTGGACCTCCCTGCCCTGCGGAAAGAGGACCCGGTACTCCTCCCTGGTTATCTTCATCGGACGCTCATCGCTCCTTTCTCCCGTGGGATCATCCCGATTAAACGACCATATCGAAGAGGAAGCCGAGAATCTCGTTTCTTCTGGCTATGAGCCGCACTATTTCATCGGAAGGTATTTTGCGGATGATCTTTTCCTCGTCGTTGCTCTCCCTGACGATGACCTGCACGATGTCGGCGTCTTCCTGGACGGTGAACTGGAGGTACCGGCTGTGCATGGCGGCCTTGACCTGGAAGTTGTCGAGAACGCGCTCCAGAGTCCTGTCGCCCCGGAGGGCGCTCAGGCGGACCCGGCCGTCGGAGAAAGTACTCTGCTCGGTGTATCTCCGCTCAGGATAGCGGGGATCGAGATAGGCTCTTCGCGACCTGTCGGTTCCGTCAATGGGCAGGACAGAAAAGGCTGAAACCATGCCATCCACCTCCGTCATCCTATTCCGGTTAAAAATATACTGCCCGGATAAGAATATGTCAAACGATTCCGTTTTCTCGTTTTTCCCCCTGTTTTAAAAAAAACGGTCCCCTTCCGGGAAAGGGGGAGAGGGGAATCCTCCGCCAGAAAAATTGATTATTGACAGGAGTGGAGGATAGCGTATAATCCTTCTGTTAGTTTTGTGTCTTCAACTTTGACAACTGAGACTCTTATCAAGAGAGGTGGAGGGACTGGCCCGATGAAGCCCGGCAACCTGCCTGAAAAGGTATGGTGCCAATACCAGCAGCCGTAGGCTGAGTGATAAGAGAGTGCGTTTGATGACCCTTCAAAGGCCCTCTTGTGAGGGTCTTTTTTTATTTTCACACAAGGAGGAAAAACAATTGACAAATGAGCGGTACCTCTTCTCTTCCGAATCAGTGACAGAAGGTCACCCCGACAAGGTGGCGGACCAGATTTCAGACGGTGTCCTCGACGCCATCCTGAAGGACGACCCCATGGGCCGGGTGGCCTGCGAAGTGTTGTGCACCACCGGAATGGTCATGGTGGCGGGGGAGATAACGACCCAGACCTACGTGGACATCCCGAAGATTGCCAGGGATATCGTGAAGGAGATAGGCTACACCAGGGCGAAATACGGTTTTGACGGTGATACCTGCGCCGTGATCACCGCCATTGACGAGCAGTCCGAAGATATCAAGAGGGGGGTGGACACGGCTCTCGAGATCCGGGAACATCTCGTGTCCGAGGAAGAGATCGCCAGGATCGGCGCGGGAGACCAGGGAATGATGACCGGGTTTGCCTGCAATGAAACCCAGGAGTATCTTCCCATGCCCATAGCCCTTGCCCACCGCCTCGCCCGCAGACTGGCCGAGGTCAGGAAGAACGGGACGATCCCCTATCTCCGCCCCGACGGAAAAACCCAGGTGACCCTGGAGTACGTTGACGGAAAAGCTGTTCACGCGGATACCATCGTCGTCTCCGCCCAGCACCATCCGGAAGCGACGAACGAGGAGATCCGGGCGGATATCGTGGAGCACGTGATCAGCCCTATCGTTCCGAAAGAACTGATGAACGGCAGGACCAGGATCCTGGTGAACCCCTCGGGGCGCTTCGAAAAGGGAGGCCCCATGGCGGACACGGGGCTCACCGGCAGGAAAATCATTGTCGATACCTACGGAAGCTGGGTCGCCCACGGGGGCGGCGCTTTCTCCGGCAAGGACCCCACCAAGGTGGACCGTTCGGGTGCCTACATGGCCCGCTACGTGGCCAAGAACGTGGTTGCTGCGGGACTGGCCGACCAGTGCCTTGTACAGGTGGCTTACGCCATAGGTGTGGCGGAGCCGGTTTCCGTCATGGTGGACACCTGGGGAACCGGCAAGGGGATTACCGACGAAGAAATCACGTCCCTGGTCAGGAAACATTTCGATTTTCGCCCCGCAGCCATCATCCGTGACCTCGAACTGAGAAAACCCCAGTACAGAAGGCTGGCAGCCTATGGCCACATGGGCCGGATCGACCTGGATCCCCTTCCCGCGTGGGAAAGGACGGACAAGGCGGAGATTCTTTCCGCTGCGAAAAAGAAGTGACGGAAAACATGAGCGTAAGGGGCCCTGAGGGGCCCCTTTTTATTTGAAAAGAACCGTGTGGTATGATTGAAAAATCCGGTACACAATGGTGCCCCGAAGGGAGCGATGCGGATGGAAACGAGGGGAACCCTGCTGGAAATCCGCTTCAGCACTATTGAACAGTTTGCCCCGTACAGGGAGCGGATCCTTTCCGTTTTTCGAAATCTCGGCGAACGGGAGGGCATGCTTTTCTTCGTCGCACTCAACGAAGCGGTGAACAATGCCCTGATCCATGGAGGCACGGGGGGTGAGGGACGGGCTGTGGAGCTTTCCGTCCGGGATGAAGGTCCCAGGATCTGTGCCGCCATCCGAAACTGCGGCGGCTGTTTTTCCCACGACATGAAGCCTGACCCGGAGGTTTTTGACAATGTCTTTCGGGAATCCGGAAGGGGAGTGCAGATTATTCTTCACATCGCCGACGAATGCAGCATCGGGGAATCCGGCCGGCTGGTCAGCCTGTGCATGCACAAGCCCGGGGCGGCAGCCGGCGGTCAGGGAGAGTGAACCGGTCATGAAAGAGTGCGGAGGAGCTCCGCTGTCCATGGAGATGGCCGGTTTCAGGTTTGACGGTATGAACCTCCTTGATATGTTCTGTGAGGCTCTTGTCATTTGGGAAGCTTCCACGGGAGCGGTTCTGTATACTAATGAATCGGCAAGGGCCCTGTACGGTTATTCCTGCGGAGAGGCTTCCGCCCTGTCCATAGACGACATTTTTCCCGACTGGGAAGGGGGGCTCCGGAAAGGTTCCTTTTCGATCCAGACGGCCACCCACAGGAAGAAGGACGGCATGTTCTTTCCGGTCCAGCTCACCTGCAGGTCCCTCCCGGGAAATGCAGGGGATGTGATGATGATGGTTGCCTCGGATGTCTCGCCGGAAAACCTCATCCACGACAGCGTCTCCCTCGCGGCATCGATCCAGAGGGGATTTCTGCCCGGGGACCTTGAGGGTGACGGACGGATCGAGGTCAGGGGCATTTACCGTCCCATGCATCTCATCAGCGGCGATATGTTCGGCTATCAATGGGACGAACGGCAGGGAATCCTCAGCGGGTATCTCTTCGATGTCATGGGGCACGGCGTTCCCGCCGCCCTCCGGACATCGGCCATCATGGTCCTCTTCCACCAGGCCTTCGAGGATGACGCCCGAGCGGGGGCTTCTCTTGAAGAAAAACTGGCCTGGGTGAACTCCATGGCGGAGGGTGGCATTCTCTCCGATTCTTTTGCTGCGGCGGTCTGCTTCCGGCTGAACGTTCCCGAAAAAAAGCTGGACTACTGCGCCGCCGGAATCAACGGTTTCCTGTACGGCAGCGGAGCCGGACTGAAAAAGATCATTACTCCCGGATCGCTGCTGGGGATTTCCGGGACTGCCCTTTTCGGTTCGGGCAGCCTCCCAGTGGAACCTGGCGAGTACTTTCTTTTCCTGAGCGACGGATTCCTTGACCAGCAGAGTGTGCGGGAAAACGAGCATCTTTCCTTTTCCGGGGCCTACGACCGCCTGTTCCAGGTCGGCTACACGGGGGCGGCCCGGGACGACCAGTCCGCACTCTGCGTGCTGTTCAGAGACAGCTAAGCAAGGTTTCTGGAGATGACGGAGCGGAGCACCTCGGCCTCGACCGGCTTGGCGATGTAGTCATCCATTCCCGCGTCGAGGCACATCCGCCGGTCTCCCTCCATGGCGTAGGCCGTCATGGCAATGATGACGGATCTGAGGCCCCGGACGGCCTCTTTCGCCCTGGCCAGCCGCGTGCATTCGAGGCCGTCCATGTCCGGCATCTGGACATCCATGAAGACAAGATCGTAATGCTTTTCCTCCATGAGCTGCAGCGCCTCGGAGCCGCTTTCCGCCAGGAACACATCCCAGCCGGGACCGCCCATTTTCCTGAGAATGGTCCTGGCGAGACTCCGGTTGAACCTGTTGTCATCCACCACCAGGATGGAAATCTTCTCCGGGAGGGGGGCTCCGTCTGCAGGAAGTTCCTTTCCGGAATCTCCGTCTTTTTTCCTGAATGTCTCCCCGGGAGGAATCTTTCCGAGGGAAGCCCGGAAATGAATGACCCGGTCGCCGGAGCCGGACAACTCCGTCCAAAGCTTTCCGCCCATGGCTTCAGCTATCCCGCGGGCAATGAGAAGCCCCATGCCGGCCCCCTGGAAGGATGCGGAAAAATCCTTCCGTTCCATGTTCGAATAGTCCGTGTCCCGCCTTTTCTCCGTTCCGGCCCCTCCGCCGGGATGGCCGGCGGTGATGTGAAGGATTACTGCCGATTCTTTTTCCTCCCCGGAGAATACCCTGACCGAAATGGTTCCTTTGGGTGTAAAGGCGATGGCGTTGGTCACCATGTTCCTGAGGATCTGTCCCAGCCGCGCGCTGTCCCCCAGGAGCAACTCCGGAACTGCGGGGTCAACGTGCAGTTCCAGGGAAAGCCGCCGTTCCTGGACCGAAACGGCCAGGGGCCGAACCGTCCTGGAACAGGTTGACCGGACGGGAAAGAGATCGCTCTGCAGCGTGAGCCTTCCCGTTTCAATGAGGGAAAGGTCGAGCAGTTCCTCAACGAGGCGGTGCAGATCTCTCGCCGATGTGGAGAGCATTTCGACGAATTTTTGCTGCTCCAGGTCCAGCCTGGTCCCCTGGAAGAGGTTTGCCACGCCGATGATGGAGTTGAGAGGTGTGCGTATTTCGTGGCTGAGGTTGGCGATGAAGGCGCTCTTGTTCCTGCTGCTCTCTTCGGCCCTGCGGAGGGCCTCCTCGAGTTCCGTGATCCGCCGGGCCTGATCTTCCTGCGAAGTTCCCTCCCGTGCCTGTCCTGAAATGGACGTCATGTCCCGACCTCCCGTCTGCAGTGTTCCGGGGCTGCGCTGTCCGGATTATAGGGGCTCCGGAGGAGAAAACAAAGGGGGGAAGAGGATGTCCCCCCTCCCCCCGGTTCTCCGGAAAGGTTGTTTACTCGAAGGCGTAGACTTTTCCGTCGAAGCTTCCGAAGTAGAGCACTCCGTCCACAAAGAGGGGGTCCGACATGATCTCCCGGCCGGACTCGAACTTCCATGCCTCCCTGCCCGTCGCCGCATCCAGGGCGAAGAGGGTGCCGCCGTCGCTGCCGAAAAATACCATGCCCTCGTGATAGGCCGGATTGGAGTGGATCCCCCCCGGAACGGGAAACTCCCAGAGAAGCTTCCCCGAGGCGCCTTCCAGGGCCACCATCTTTCCGTTCACCGTCCCGAAGAAAATCCGGCCCCCGGCGACCAGGGGCCTGGTGGTGATCGCTTCTCCGGCGCTGTATTTCCACTGGGGGATCACACCCTGTATTTTGACCGACTGCAGGGTTCCGTCCCAGCTTCCGAAGAGGACCAACCCGTCCGCCGCCGTCGGGGTGCTGATGGGGCCGCCGCTTCCGCCGCCCCACATCTTTTTCCCTGTCCCGGCATCAAGGGCGTGGAAGAGCCCTTCGTATGCCCCGACGAACAGGAGACTGCCGCTGAGGACCGGTGAAGAGCGAAGCTCACGGCCCGTGTCGAAGGTCCAGGCAAGGTTTCCCGACGGGGCGTCAAGGGCGTAGACCTTGCCGTCGGCGCTGTTGAAGTAGACCCGTCCGTTTCCCGCCGCCGGGGATGACCAGATGGCGCCGGGGGTGTACTTTTCCCGGGGGGTGAAATGCCAGACCTCCCGTCCCGTTGCCCCGTCGACGGCGAAGAGGGATCCGTCGGCTCCTCCCGTAAACAGTGTGGAGCCGAGAAGAGCGGGTGTCCCATTGATGGTGCCGCCCGCAGAAAAAGTCCATCGGAGCTCCCCTGTGGCCTTGTCGAGAGCGACAAGGCGCCCTTCGCTGTCACCGATGACGATTGTGCCGTTCACCGCGGCAGGGGATCCAGTGACGCTGTTTCCGGCGTCGTAGCTCCATTTCTGAACGCCCCGCCAGGCCGATGCCTCGAAGGGGGCCGATAGGGCAAGCAATGCGGCCGCCAGAAGGAACAGCGGAATTGATCGATGCAATTTCATTTTCATCCACCTCTTTTCACTTGTTTTTCAGTTTTGCAGCCAGATTAATTATACCATTCCGGGGTGTTTTCAACGGCCGGGAACCCCCGGCGATTGAAAAGGATGGCTGAGAGGGATAGAATGGCCCGGATAATAAAGGAGCGTGACCTCATGGACAATCACGGCCT
>VSSQ01000876.1_pt1 | contig 14160 bp, 13 predicted proteins | sample 4763081 | NCBI WGS metagenome assembly VSSQ01 (sample SAMN12137344, study PRJNA551015) | bioreactor metagenome | isolation source: SDC9 anaerobic chlorinated ethene degrading culture | place: USA: Knoxville, Tennesee | collected 2015-01-01
CCACTATTATATGTTACATCACCTATTATTATTCTAGCTCTTAAATAAGTCCCAGTTGTTAATATAACTGCTTTGCAACTAAAATATCCACCATTTTTAGTTAGAACTCCTCTAACTTTTCCATCTATAACATCTACTTCTATAACTTCAAGTTGTCTTAAACTAAGATTCTCTTGATTTTCTAAAACATTTTTCATTCTACTTTGGTATTTTTTCTTATCTGCCTGAGCTCTTAATGAATGAACTGCTGGTCCCTTTGATGTATTAAGCATTCTTGATTGTATATATGTATTATCTATATTAATTCCCATTTCTCCGCCCAAAGCATCAATTTCTCTTACTAAATGACCTTTTGCAGTTCCTCCTATATTAGGATTACACGGCATCATAGCTACAGAATCGAGATTAGTAGTACAAATCAATGTTTTTAATCCCATTCTCGCTGTTGATAATGCCGCTTCACATCCTGCATGACCGGCCCCTACGACTACTACATCGTATTCTCCCGCATTATATTTCATCTTTATTTCTCCTACTTTCCACAACAAAATTCCTTAAATATTTTATTAACTAAATCCTCTTCCAATTCAGAACCTGTAATTTCTCCTAATGCTTTTAATGCTGCAGTAACATATATAGAAATTAAATCAAGAAACTCATTATTCTTAACTCTTATAAGCGCATTATCACAATTTTCCTTGGCTCTTATTAATGCTTGCTTATGTCGTGAATTGGATATGATTAAGCTTTCGCTATCTATTTTACCATTAAAGAACATATTCTTAATCTCATTTTTTAATCCATCTATCCCAATATCTTCTTTAGCTGAAATTTTTATTATATTTTTAAAATCCGATAATATTGTATTATCTAATTTATTTTCTAAATCAATTTTATTTAATAAAATTATTGATTTTTTATCTTTTATAGTTCCTATTATTTCAATATCTTCTTTATCTAAACTTCTAGATGAATCTAATACTAATAAAACTAAATCTGCTTCATTTATCTTTTCTCTGGATTTTTCAACCCCAATTTTTTCAACTATATCTTCTGTATCTCTTATTCCTGCTGTGTCTATAATTTTTACTGGTATTCCATCTAAATTTATATATTCTTCTATCACATCTCTAGTTGTACCAGCAATATCTGTAACTATAGCTCTCTTTTCCTTTAAAAGTACATTCAATAAAGATGATTTTCCAACATTAGGTTTACCTACTATAGCTAAACTTAATCCGTCTCTTATTATTCTTCCTTCATCAGCTCCCTTTAAAAGCTTATTTATAATTTCATAAGCTTCCTCAAGACTCTCTTTAACTCTTATAGGAATAGCTGGGTCAACTTCTTCATCATCCTCCGTGAAGTCAACAGCATATTCTATTAAAGCTAAAACATTTAATAAATATTCTCTAAGCTTATTTATTTTTTGTGATAGAGATCCCGTACTTTGCATCAATGCAGATTTCATTGCTAATTCTGTTTTAGCTGTTATTAAATCCATAACTGCTTCTGCTTGCGATAAATCTATACGCCCATTTAAAAAGGCTCTCTTTGTAAATTCACCTGGCTCAGCAAGTCTTGCTCCTGCCTTGATTGTCATCTCTAAAACCTTATTTGTTGATGTGACTCCACCATGACAATTTATTTCCACAGTATCTTCAGCCGTAAAACTTTTTGGCCCTTTCATATAACTTATTATTACTTCATCTATTAAATCCTTTGTATCTATATCAACTATATGACCATATTTCATAGTATAAGTCTTCATATCTCTTATATCTTTTCCGTTCTTGGCATTAAATATCTTAGATACTATATCTAAAGCTTTATCTCCTGATACTCTTATAATAGCAATTCCACCTTCTCCAATTGCTGTTGATATAGCACAAATTGTATCAAATTCTTTCATGTCTATCCTCCTTATAAAAAAATCCATTGTGGATTTTTACTTTATTTATTCATTAGCAAAATTTAATTATCATTATTTATATTATATCCCAAATTAACTAATATTCATTTTACAAAACTATTGAAATTAAGTCAAAAAAATAAAGGGTAGGAAAGCCAATTGGCCTCCATACCCATTTACTTCTTTATGTCTACAACAATTCTTCTGTGAGGCTCATCACCTTCACTAAATGTATATACATATTCATTATCTTGTAAAGCAGAATGTATTACTCTTCTTTCATAAGGATTCATTGGTTCTAGTTTATAAGGTCTTCTAGTTTTTCTAACTTTATATGCAGTTTTTTCTGCAACTCTTTTTAAGGTTTCTTCTCTTTTTTTTCTGTAATTTTCAGTATCTAAAACTACTTTTTTATAAGGAATATCGTGTTCTTTATTAACAACTAATGATGATAAGTATTGTAAGGAGTCTAATGTCTCTCCTCTATATCCAATTATTAAACCCATCTTTGGACCATTTAAGTCTATATAAATAACATCATCAACTTCTCTAATTTTTATTTCTGATTGTACTCTCATATTATCAAGAATAGATCTTAAAAATACTCTTACTTCTTCCTTATAATCTCTTTTGACTTTTACTAATATTTTAGCAGGTTTTGTCCCTATAATATTCAAAAATCCTTTAGAGCCTTCATCTAGAACCTCATATTCAATTTTATCCTCTGTGAGCTTCAATTCTTTTAATGCATTATTTAATGCTTCATTTATGGTTTTACCTGTCATTTCTAATATTTTCATACCCTATTCACCACCTAGTAAATACTAAATATAATAAATCTTAATTTTTTTTCTTAGTCTTTGGCGTTGCTTTTTTGGCATTTTGAATAGTCTTTAAGTTTGCCTCTTCCTCTTTAGCTTCTTTTTTCTTTTTATATGGTAAATAATTTAAGAAGTAAGTTTGTGCTAATTGAATAGATCCACCAATTATCCAGTAGATAACTAGAATTGAGCTAAAGTTAATTGCCATTACTCCCATCATACCTGCCATCATAATATTCATACTTCCCATATTCATAGGACTATTATCATTTTTAGGCATTGACTTAGTTAAAAGTAAACTTGGTAAATATGTGCTTAAAAATGCTAATACAGGTAATACGAAATATCTATCTTTTTTAAATACATCCACTATCCATAAAAATGATGGATTTACTACTGAGCCTTTGTCTATATTCATAAATACATAATATAAGGCAAATAATATTGGTAATGGTAATAATGTTGGAAGACAACCTCCAAACATACTTACATTATTTTCTTTCATACATTTTGAATATTCAGCTTGCATCTTTTGGGGATCATTTGCATATTTCTTTTGTATTGCATTTAATTCAGGTTGAATTTCCTGCATCCTCGCATTTGATCTGTTAGCTTTTATATTTAATGGAAGTATTAACAATCTAATTATTAAAGTAAATATTGTAATTGTTAGTACATATGAAGCACCACTTGGTTCCATGTTAAATACTGATAAAATAAAACCATGAAGTCCATCAAATATAATAGTCAAGAAATTTGTTATTGGTTGTAAGAATTTCATCATCTTTTATGCCTAACCTCCTTATTTTACAGGATCATACCCACCCTTTGCGAATGGATGACACCTTAGAATTCTCTTTATAGCTAAAAAACCACCCTTTATTGCCCCATATTTATTAATAGCATCTATTGCATATTGAGAACATGTAGGAACATAAATACATGTTGGTGGTCTCATTGGTGAGATATATTTTCTATATAAATATATAGTTTTTAGCATTACTTTTTTCATTATTTATATAATCCTGCCTTTAAAAAAAGTTTTTTCATTGATTCTTCAACATCAAAGAAACTTTTATCCTTTATAGCACTTCGTGCTACAAATACAAAATCATACCCCTTTTTAATATCTTTTTCATTTAGTCTATAGCTTTCAGTTATCAATCGTTTACTTCTACTTCGTACTACACTATTGCCTACTTTTTTACTTACAGAAATTCCTACCTTATTATAAGGAAGCTTATCCTCTGTTTTATTTTTCTTATTATTAAAAATATATAAAACTAAAAGATTATTAGCTAGCGACCTTCCCCGTCTATATACTAATTTAAATTCATTATTCTTTCTTAATCTGTACACCATTGGAACTTCTATACTCCTTTTTTTTCCGCTATTGCAGAAAAAAGGCCACTATTTGCGGCCCTTATGCTGTTAATTTTTTTCTACCTTTTTGTCTTCTTCTTTTAAGAACAGTTCTTCCTGATGAAGTTTTCATTCTCTTTCTGAATCCATGTTCCTTTTTTCTTTGTCTTTTTTTTGGTTGGTATGTCATGAACATTTCACTACACCCCCTTCGAATTCTAAATTTCTATAGTAAAAACTATAATTCCTAATTTTAAATTTACCTTATTATTATATATATATCACGATTTTATGTCAATACACTATAATTTTCAAATTCTGTTGATAAATATAAATATATTAACATATAAATTTGTGGATAACTTCTTGAATACTCTATTTAACTTATGTTATTATTAATAATGAATGTGAATAGTTTTATTTATACGACAACTTATCCACAGCTGTGGATTAAATTGTGCATAACTTGTTTGCTTTTTCTTTATTACTTATCTATTTATACCTATTTTTAGCGTAAATATTACTTTTATACCATGTTAATAATGTGTAAATTTGTACATACTTATACTGTGGATAATTTTTTTATGTTTATAACATCAACATAATTATTAACATGTGAATATTTTTATTATTAGTTATCAACAATCATTTTCATATGTTAATAACTATGTTTATACTATGTTATTAATTATTTAATAACTTTTAAAATTTTTTTTATGGAGGATATAAAATGAATAATGATCTTAAATCATTATGGGAAAAAACATTAAATATAATTAAAGGTGAAATGAGTGAAGTTAGTTTTAATACATGGATTAAAAGTTGCGAACCTATTTCTATATCTTCCAATATAATAAAAATCAGTGTGCCCAATTCCTTCACTCAAGATATATTGGAAAAAAGATATAAGGATTTGGTTGTAAATTCTATAGAAGCTGCTTGTTCTAAAGTATATAATGTAGAATTTATAGTTGCATCTGATATTCAGGAATCTGAAGATAAGGAAGAAAAAATCTCAAAGATAGATAATAAATCATCATCTATTATCGTAAACGATGAAATGTCTAGTACTTTAAATCCTAAGTACACATTTGATTCATTCGTTATTGGTAATAGTAATAGATTTGCTCATGCTGCGTCCTTGGCAGTAGCTGAATCTCCAGCTAAAGCATATAATCCCTTATTCATTTATGGTGGAGTTGGTCTTGGTAAAACTCACTTAATGCATGCTATAGGACACTATGTTTTACAAAACAATACTACTGCTAAAGTTGTATATGTTTCTTCAGAAAAATTTACTAATGAACTTATTAATGCAATAAGGGATGATAAAAATGAAGAGTTTAGAAATAAATATAGAAGTGTTGATATCTTACTTATAGATGATATCCAATTTATAGCTGGCAAAGAAAGAACTCAGGAAGAATTTTTCCATACATTTAATGAATTACATGATGCAAATAAACAAATAATTCTATCGTCTGATAGGCCACCAAAAGAAATACCAACTTTGGAAGATAGATTACGTTCTAGGTTTGAATGGGGCTTAATTGCTGATATTCAAGCACCAGACTTTGAGACTAGAATGGCTATACTAAAAAAGAAAGCTGATGTCGAGAAATTAAATGTAGCAAATGAAGTTATGGTTTATATTGCAACAAAAATTAAGTCTAATATTAGAGAATTAGAAGGAGCATTGATTAGAATAGTGGCATATTCCTCTCTTACAAATAGACCTATTACAGTGGAATTAGCAAGCGAAGCTCTTAAAGATATAATATCAAATAAACAAAATAAAAATGTAACTATAGATGTTATACAAGATGTTGTTGCTGGATATTTTAATCTTAGAATAGAAGACTTAAAATCTCAAAGAAGAACTAGAAATATAGCCTATCCAAGACAAATTGCAATGTATTTAAGTAGAAAATTAACAGATATGTCTTTACCGAAAATAGGAGAGGAATTTGGAGGAAGAGATCATACTACTGTTATACATGCATATGAGAAAATCTCTGATAGCTTAAATACTGATGAAAGTCTACAACACACAGTAAATGATATAACAAAAAAGCTAACTCAAAATTAATCAACAACTGTACATAAATATATTTAATTATTTGTGGATAACTCTTAAAAACAATATCGTCTGTTAGTACTGTGGATAAGATACGTAATTTTTGCTTCACTTATCCACACTATTTTTTTATAAACAATTTAGACAATTCAATGGTTAGGGGTACTTATTAACATACTCACAGCCCCTACTACTACTATTATTAATTTATATCTTATATATTTATCTATATCTATACATCTTATATGTATATAACTTAAGGAGGTTTTTATATGATATTTATTTGTGAAAAACAAAAAATACAAGAAGGTATATCAATAACAAGTAAGGCTATAACAGGAAAAACAACTATGCCTATATTAGAAGGAATCTATATAGATGCAAAAAAGGAAGGATTAACATTAATAGGATCTGATATGGACGTATCTATAGAAACAAAGGTTGAAGCAGATATTCTTGAGGAAGGAAAGATAGTAATAGATGCAAAGATTTTTGGAGAAATTATAAGAAAGCTACCAAATTCAGATATAAAAATAGAAACTTTAGAAAATGACATAATTCAAATTACATGTGAAAAATCAGTGTTTAACCTAGTTTACATGAATGCTGAAGATTATCCAGCTATACCAAATATAAATGAAAATTTATCAGCTGAAGTTCCTCAGAATATACTAAAAAATATGATAAAAGGAACATCTTTTGCTATAGCTCAAGACGAAACTAGACCAATACTTCAAGGCATATTATTTGAAGTGAATAATAAAAATTTAAACTTAGTAGCTTTAGATGGATATAGATTAGCTATAAGAAATGAGTTTTTAGATAATGATAATAATCTAGAAGTTGTAATACCTGGGAAAACATTAAATGAAGTTTCAAAAATATTAGAAGATACATCAGATATAGTAAAAATAACATTTACGAATAATCATATATTATTTAATTTAAATAATACAAAAATTATTTCAAGATTATTAGAAGGTAAATTTGTAAATTATTCGTCTTTATTACCTCAAGAGCATAAAATATTAGTTGATGTAAATAAACAACAATTACAAAATTGTATAGAGAGAGCATCTTTAATGGCTAAGGATAGTAATAGCAATTTAATAAAACTAGATGTTCAAGAGGATACAATGATAATAACATCCAATTCTCAATTGGGAAAGGTTAGGGAGGAATTGAATATAAACTTGCAAGGAGAATCTATACAAATTGCATTTAATTCTAGATATCTTTTGGATGTATTAAAAAACATGGATGATGATGAAGTTAAATTAGAAATGACATCAAGTGTTAGCCCTTGCGTAATAAAGGGTAAGAATATAGATAATTCAAAATATCTTGTTTTACCAGTAAGGCTTATAAGATAGAAAGGAGAAAATGCATAAAATATGAATAAAAATGCATTGAATTGGAAATGAATGAAGTTAAAATAAATACAGAATTTATAAAATTGGATTCCTTTTTGAAGTGGTGTGGAGTTGCATCTTTAGGATCAGAAGCAAAAATGTATATTTTAGATGAGATGGTAAAGGTTAATAATGAAATTTGTACTCAAAGAGGAAAGAAAATTAAAAAGGGTGATATAGTAGAATTCGATGGTGAAGAGTATAAAGTTATTTAAGAACTATATTGCATTTACTATTACCTTAACAATTACTTTTATTCTTTTTATATGTTATAATTAAAATAGGTGTTAAAAATGTATATTAAAAGACTTCAAATGTTAAATTATAGAAATTATAAATCTTTAAATATAACACTTGGTAAAAATGTAAATGTATTTATGGGAGATAATGCTCAAGGTAAAACCAATATTCTTGAAGCAATTTATTATTGTGCATTTTCTAAATCACACAGAACTTCCAAAGATAGAGATTTAATAAATTGGAATTCAGATAGTGCATATATAAGTTTACTTGTAGGTAAAGATAAGCTTGATAAGAATATTGATATAAATATATTAAAGGATGGGAAAAAAGCAATAAAGATAAATAAAATTAAGGTGTCTAAAATAGGAGAATTATTTGGAAACTTTAATGTTGTTATGTTTTCACCAGAAGATTTAAAGATTATAAAAGATTCACCAGGAATAAGAAGAAAATTTATAGACATGGAGTTATGTCAACTAAACCCTAAATATTACTATAATTTAGTTCAATATAACAAAATTTTAAATGAACGTAATGTTATTTTAAAAAATAGGAATCTAGATAAGGAAATTTTAGATATATATGATATTCAATTAGCAAATTATGGGTATCATATAGTTATAGATAGAATTAATTATATTAATAAATTAAACTTTTATGGTAAAGATGTACATAGAGAAATATCTTCAGGAAAAGAAAATATAGAATTTAGATATATAAGTACAATAAAGGAATTGGAAAATATAAAAGTTAACTTCTATGAAACATTAAAGAAAAATAGGAAGAAAGATATTGAAAAGGGAATTACGAGCATTGGCCCTCATAGGGATGATTTTATTGTTCTTATTAATGATATAGATACAAAAAGTTTTGGATCTCAAGGACAACAAAGAAGCGCAGTTCTTACAATGAAATTTTCATCTTTAAAAATAATAAAGGAAATTACATCAGAATATCCAGTATTATTATTAGATGATGTTTTATCAGAGTTAGATTTTAATAGAAAGAGGTACATTTTAAGTACCATTGGGGAGATTCAAACTATAATAACATGTACGGGAATCGAGGATATAACTAATTATTTAGATAATACATCCAGATTATTTAAGGTCAAAGATGGAGAAATCCTAAATTAAGGGAGGAATTCTTATGTTTTTACATTTAGGAGAAAATGTAGTTGTTCCAGTTAAAGATGTGATTGGAATATTTGATTTACAAACTACAATGTATAGTTCTGACACAAGCGCTTTTTTAAGAATGGCGGAGGAAGATGGGTTTGTAGAGAGGATTTCTAAAGAAAAACCAAAATCTTTTGTTATAGCTGAAGTTAATAAAATGAGTAAAATTTACTTATCTCCAATTTCATCTTCAACTTTAACAAAAAGAACTAATATAGATTATAATCCATAATTCCAATTTTAAATCTTCATGTGATTATAATAAAATTTAATTTAAGGAGGAGATTATATTGGAAAATAACAGACAAAGTTATGATGAAAATCAAATTCAGGTTTTAGAAGGCTTAGAGGCTGTTAGAAAAAGACCTGGAATGTATATAGGAAGTACCAGTTCAAGAGGATTACATCATCTTGTTTATGAAATAGTTGATAACAGTATAGATGAAGCTTTGGCTGGGTTTTGTACAGATATATCAGTTACTATTAATGAAGATAACTCAATAACAGTAATAGATAATGGAAGAGGGATGCCTACAGGAATACATCCTAAAATGGGGAAATCAACAGTAGAGGTTATAATGACAGTTCTTCATGCCGGAGGAAAATTTGGTGGTGGAGGATACAAAGTATCAGGAGGACTTCATGGTGTTGGTGCATCAGTTGTTAATGCACTTTCAGAGTGGTGTGAAGTAACGGTATGTAGAGAAGGCGAGATTTGGAAACAAAAGTATTCTAGAGGAGCAGTTGTAACTGACTTATGTAAGATAGGAACAACTGATAAACAAGGAACTACAGTATCGTTCAAGCCAGACACTGAAATATTTGAAGAAGTAGAATATGATTTTGATATATTAGCTAATAGATTGAGAGAATTAGCATTTTTAAATAAGGGAATTAAAATTATATTAGAAGATAAAAGAGAAGAAGGAAAAGTGGAACATTATTTCTATGAAGGTGGTATAAAGGAATTTGTAGCATACCTAAATAGAAATAAAGAAGTATTGCATGGAGAACCTATTTATGTTGAAGGAGAAAGAGATGGAATAATAGCTGAAGTAGCACTTCAATATAATGATAGTTATACTGAAAATCTGTATTCTTTTGCTAATAATATAGATACAATAGAAGGTGGTACTCACTTATCAGGATTTAAAACCTCTTTAACAAGAGTTATAAATGATTATGGTAAAAAATTTAATCATTTAAAAGAAAATGATAAAAATTTATCTGGTGATGATATTAGAGAAGGATTAACAGCTGTAGTCTCCATAAAGATATCCGACCCTCAATTTGAAGGACAAACAAAAACTAAGTTAGGAAACTCTGAAGTTAGAGGTGTTGTGGATTCAATAGTAGGAGAAGGTGTATCTATATTCTTAGAAGAAAACCCTAATATTGGGAAAATAATAATAGAAAAGGCTTTGATGGCAGCAAGAGCAAGAGATGCAGCAAGAAAAGCAAGAGAACTAACAAGAAAATCAGTATTAGAGCGTTCATCATTACCAGGGAAATTAGCTGATTGTTCATCTAAAGATCCTTTAGAGTGTGAAATTTATATAGTAGAGGGAGACTCGGCAGGGGGATCAGCTAAGCAAGGAAGAAATAGAAGATTCCAAGCTATATTACCATTGAGAGGTAAAATATTAAATGTTGAAAAACAAAGATTGGATAGAATATTAACAGCAGATTCTATAAAATCAATGGTTACAGCATTTGGTGCTGGAATTGGTGAAGACTTCGATGAAGAAAGATTAAGATATAACAGAATAATAATAATGACAGATGCTGACGTAGATGGAGCTCATATAAGAACTTTACTGTTAACATTCTTCTTTAGATATATGAGAGGATTAATAGAAGGAGGACACGTTTATATAGCTCAGCCACCGCTTTATCAAGTAAAGAAAAATAAAAAGGAGTACTATGTTTATTCTGATTCAGAACTTGAAAAGTTATTAGGTGATATCGGTGGAAAAGATAATGCAACTAATATACAAAGATATAAAGGTCTTGGAGAAATGAATGCAACTCAATTATGGGACACAACTATGGACCCGGAAAAGAGAATACTTTTAAAAGCAACAATAGAGGATGCGATAGCAGCTGACGAAATATTCACTATATTGATGGGGGATAAAGTAGAACCAAGAAGAGAGTTTATTCAAAAAAATGCAAAGAAAGTAAGTAACTTAGATGTTTAGTACTAAAACGAGGTGAGGTACATGGATTTAAACGAGGGAAAAGTTATTCCTATAGATATAAATAAAGAAATGAAGAGATGCTATATTGATTATGCAATGAGTGTTATTGTAGGTCGTGCATTACCTGATGTTAGAGATGGATTAAAGCCAGTTCATAGAAGAATACTACATTCTATGAATGAGCTTGGAATTACGCCAGATAAAAGTTATAGAAAATGTGCAAGAATAGTTGGAGAAGTTTTAGGTAAGTATCATCCACATGGAGATACATCAGTTTATGATGCACTAGTAAGATTAGCTCAAGATTTCTCAATGAGATATATGCTTGTTGATGGTCATGGAAACTTTGGTTCTGTAGATGGGGATAGTGCAGCAGCAATGAGATATACAGAAGCAAGAATGAATAAAATTGCATCTGAAATGCTAAGAGATATAAATAAAGATACAGTTGACTTTATACCAAACTTTGATGGTGAAGAAAGAGAACCGGTTGTATTACCATCAAGGTATCCAAATCTTTTAGTAAATGGATCATCTGGGATAGCTGTAGGTATGGCTACAAATATTCCTCCACATAACTTAGGGGAAGTAATAGATGGAACAATAATGCTTATAGATAATCCAGAAACAACATCCTTAGAATTAATGACTGTCATTAAAGGGCCTGACTTTCCTACAGGTGCTACAATTATGGGGAAATCAGGAATAAGAGCAGCATATGAGACTGGAAAAGGTAGAGTTATAGTAAGGGCAAATGCAGAAATTGAAGAAGAGAATGGAAGACATAAAATAATTGTTACAGAAATACCATATCAAGTTAACAAAGCTAAGTTAATAGAGAATATAGCTGACTTAGTAAAAGATAAAAAAATAACCGGAATATCAGACTTAAGAGATGAATCTGATAGAGAAGGTATGAGAATAGTAATAGAATTAAAGAGAGATGCTAATCCAAGTGTAGTATTAAATCTTCTATATAAGCATACAAAAATGCAAGATACATTTGGAATTATAATGTTAGCTTTAGTTAATAATGAACCATTAGTATTAAACCTTAAACAAGTATTAAGTAATTATATACAATTCCAAAAAGAAGTATTAACCAGAAGAACTGTATTTGAATTAAATAAAGCAGAAGCAAGAGCACATATACTAGAAGGTTTAAGAATAGCCCTTGATAATATTGATGAAGTTATAAAAATAATAAGATCATCTAAAACAACAGAAATAGCTAAAAATACATTAATAGATAGATTTGGATTAAGTGAAAAGCAAGCTCAGGCAATCCTAGAAATGAGATTAAGAAGATTAACAGGATTGGAAAGAGACAAAATAGAAGAAGAATTTGAAGAGTTGATGAAGTTAATAGATTATTTAAATTCTATATTAGCAAGTGAAGAAAAACTTTTATCAGTAATAAAAGAAGAGTTATTAGAAATTAAGAATAAATATAATGATCCAAGAAGGACTAAGATAGAAAAAGTAGTTAATGAAATAGATATAGAGGATCTTATACAGGAAGAAGAAGTAGTAGTTACATTAACACATTCAGGATATATAAAGAGAATATCTGCAGATACATATTCTGCACAAAGAAGAGGGGGAAGAGGAATACAAGCAATGTCTACTAAAGAAGATGACTTTGTAGAACATGTAAATATTACTTCAACCCACTCAGATGTTTTATTCTTTACGAATAAGGGAAGAGTTTATAAGCTAAGAGCATATGAAATACCTGATGCGGGAAGAACGGCTAAAGGTACTAATATAATAAATCTTATAGCAATAGAGCAAGATGAAAGAATAGAAACAGTACTTACAATAAGAGATGATGTAAGTGAAGGATTCTTATTTATGGGAACTAAGCAAGGAATAGTAAAGAAGACTCCACTTTCAGAGTTCAAGAATCTTAGAAAAAATGGATTAATAGCCATAAACCTAAGAGATGGAGATGAACTTTTAAAGGTTAAGGTTACTCGTGGAGACGCAGATATAATAATAGTTACACAAGATGGTAATGCTATTAGATTTAATGAAAAAGACGTAAGATCTATGGGTAGAACTGCATCAGGCGTAAGATCTATTAATCTAAGAGAAGATGATATTGCAGTATGTATGGATATCGCTGTAGAAGGAGAAGATTTACTTGTTATTAGTGAAAATGGTTTTGGAAAGAGAACTCCTATAACAGAATATAAGAGACAAAAAAGAGGCGGAACAGGTTTAATAACATACAAACTATCAGAGAAGACAGGTAAGGTTATAGGTGCAACTGTATGTAAGATAGATGATGAGCTTATGTTAATAAATACAAGTGGAGTAGCAATAAGAATAAATGTCTCAGGAATATCAGTTACAAGCAGATCTGCAATGGGTGTAACTCTTATGAGAACATCAGAAGAGGAAAAAATAGCAGCAATTGCTAAAATATCAGGAACTGGTGAGGATAAAGAAGAGCAAATAACTATAGATGAAAATAGAATAGATGATGAAATAAAGAGTGAAATAGCAGTGGTAGATGATTCAGATAATAGTTTAAAGGATTTATTAGATATATCAGAAGACGAAGAATCAAAAGATGATGAATAAATGAGAAACCATAAGTATATATAAAGATTTAAAAATAATAAATTGCAATTATCAATATATAGGTAATTGCAATTTTTTTATATGAATAAATTAAAAAAGAATAAAAAATAATAGAAATAAGCTATATTATAACGTAATCTTATCCAGGCGTATCAATAATAGTATAAACTAAAAAAAAATAGAAAAATGGAGTAAATAAAAAATAAATTTGAAAAATAAATACATATATATATAACTATATTAAATTTAAATGATAAGATAGATTCTGTCGCTAAGATATGTGACAAAATAAGTCAAAAAAACTTTTAAGAAAAGTTGTTGACAAAAAGAAAAACAAATGATAAGATAATGAAGTCGCTTGAGAG
>VSSQ01000877.1_pt1 | contig 14158 bp, 11 predicted proteins | sample 4763081 | NCBI WGS metagenome assembly VSSQ01 (sample SAMN12137344, study PRJNA551015) | bioreactor metagenome | isolation source: SDC9 anaerobic chlorinated ethene degrading culture | place: USA: Knoxville, Tennesee | collected 2015-01-01
AAGTCGCTCCGAACGTCGTCCGCAAAGAATCAGACGATAGCCTTCCCGAGCAAATTTTCTTGCGCATGATTCACCAATTCCGCTGGTGGCGCCGGATATCAAAACTGTTTTCATCATTTTAAACCGATTTTTTTAAACCAAAAAACTTCTGAACGCGTCTGAAATCAATAATCAGAAACACTGCAATATAAAGGAAAGGCAGTAATGGCACGCGATATCTTACCAATGCTCCCAGAACCGGTGTAGTAATCCCCGTTATCACGGATAATCCAAGTGCGAAGAAAACACAGAACCAAATGATCCGAGCATGTCTGATCTCTTTTTTATGAAAGAAAACTGCAAGTATCACAAACAGCATCAGCAAAAGATTTTCAGCAATGGCAGGGAGCATCAGAAAAGAACTTATCTCCCATGGGTATGGGCGGAAAAGAGTGTTGACAATAGCCTGTGGAGAATATAGAAGGAAGCTGCTGAAATGAGGCTCAACCGGAACCGGCTCTATCAGACTCCCTGCGTTTTCAAATCGCGCCAGACCAACAAAATCATGTTGCTTGCCAACAAAAAGATCAAATACATTGTATGCAGGATAATACCATCCGATCAGAACGGCCAGATTGACAAAAAACAACAGCGAAATGATCTGCTTTGCTAAAGCATGCCGGTTTCCTGTAAGAACAATCCAGAGATTTGCTGCCAGCACGGGTACAAGAACAGCCAGCACATACATCTTTGTAAAAAACAGGAAAAATATTCCAACCGCAGCCAGCAAAAACCATTTCATACATATTGAGCTGAACAGTATCTGCTGGAAAGAGTAAAGGAAAACACCGATTGCAAAAAACAGAATACTTTCCTTCATGGCACCAGAACTCCAGAAAATTACCGATGGTATCATGAAAACAGCAGCAAACAACCAGTATTTGTATTCTGTAAAATAGCGGCAGAACGTCTTATACAATGCCAGCAAACCGATAAAGCTCAGGATGATGAAAATCAGATTATGAACCTGAAAAAAACCAAACGATACAAGGCGGATAACAGCATTTATACGAATAATAGTGTGGCTGTCGTTGTAAGTAACGGTTTCATATTTTCTGTACCAGTTATTCATTTTACTGTAGTACAGTGTGTCAAAATGCCTGTTATCATTGTTTATTCCTGACACCATGTGCAGATAATCGGACGGGGAGCTGTGAATGGACTGATACATCACTTCACTGTCGTCGAAATACTTGAAAATATCAGCTTTTGAACGATCCGGATAATATGAAGTATAGATATATGTCAACCCCAGACCCGCCAGCACTTTCAGATAGAATGCCGCAAGAACCCAACGCTTTCGTATACCCGGAAGTGAAAATGAACGCCACTTCAGAATGAGAAGAGTCACAACGGCAATCAGAGCCAGGCAGTATAGGATTTCGGCAGCGTGCATTATTTTTTGTTGGCTTCAATCCATTCGCGCGCAGCTATAAAAGCATGGGCCCAGGGAGAAACAGAATCGCTGTGCGCTCCGGACTTATAATATGCCCACTGCCATGGGAAAACCGATCTTTCGATATGCGGCATCATTGCGAGGTGACGTCCATCGTAAGTGGTAAGCGCAGCTGCGTTGAAATCCGATCCGTTCGGGTTGGCAGGATACTCATTATAAAGATACTTCATTGGGATATTATAATCATTCTCTTTGCCCGCCAGTCTGAAACGGCCTTCTCCGTGAGCAATCCAGACTCCCAGCGATGAGCCGGAGAAGTCCTTCAGCATAACACTTTCATTCGGCAACACCTGAACCCCGACAAAACCCGACTCAAACTTATGCGAATCGTTCCAGTGCATTTCAGGACGGGGAACAGTTTTCTTCTCATTGAAAATGCCCAGTTCAACCATTAACTGGCAACCATTGCAGATTCCAAGACTAAGCGTATCGGGTCTTGCATAGAAATCGTCGAGTGCTTTTTTGGCTTTCGGGTTAAAGAGAAATCCGGCTGCCCAGCCTTTGGCAGAACCAAGAACATCGCTGTTGCTGAATCCACCGACAAAAACAAGCATGTTGATATCATGCAGGTCTTCGCGGCCTTCAATCAGATCGGTCATGTGAACATCTCTTACACTCATGCCTGCCATATAAAGACTGTAAGCCATTTCCCTGTCGCCATTCACACCTTTCTCGCGAATAATGGCAGCTTTGACCACGCGTTTCTTTTCTTCCGGTTTTACACCGGTGAAAAACGACGGGAATTCAAACTTCAATGGCTGCTTTGCATAGTTTCTGAAACGGGCTTCGGCCAGTTCCGGCTTCGTTTGCAGACGATCGAACAGATACGATTTGCGGAACCAGACATCACGCAGCTTGTCAATATCGAAATATTCATACTGAACATTCTTGATGATCTTCAGCACCCTTTCGTTGATTACACGTCCGATCGGGAAAAATGATACATTCTTGCTGTATAGAAAATCAACAACAAATTTGGTGTCTTTTACCTGAATCAGCACACCCGGCTTTTCAGAGAAAAGAATGGAGGGGATGTCTGTTTCCTTGATGGAACTGATGTTAATGTCGAGCCCTAGATGCGGATTTGCAAACAACATTTCAAGCAAAGCTGTCATCATACCACCGGCGCTGATGTCGTGGCCTGCCAGAATTTTATTCTTTGAAATCAGAGTCTGAACAGCATTAAACGCATTAGAGAAATATTCCGGATTGATTACATCAGGAGCTTGCTGACCAATGGCATTCAATGTCTGATAAAAAATGCTGCCACCCAGAGCAAACGGACCTTTGGTGAAATCAATATAAATGAGTGTGGTATCGATTTCGGTTGCAAGAACCGGTTTCACAGTTTTTGTAAAGTCTGTAGACTGCGCAGTAGCTGACACAATCACAGTTCCCGGCGCTTTCACAATGGATCCGTCAGGGTATTTCTGTGTCATCGACAGGGAATCCTTTCCTGTGGGAACATTGATTCCAAGCGCGATGCAAAACTCACTTAGTGATCGTACAGCATCATAGAGACGAGCATCTTCGCCCGGATTTTTGCAGGGCCACATCCAGTTGGCACTGAGCGATACTCCCCGAAGTCCGTTTTTAAGAGGAGTCCACACAATGTTTGTCAACGCTTCAGCCACACTCAGTCTTGATCCGGCTTCGGCGCTGATCAGTCCGGCTACTGGAGCATGGCCGACAGAAGTTGCAATACCCGATTTGCTGCTGTAATCAAGAGCGGCAATGCCAAGGTTGTTGAGAGGCAACTGAACCTCGCCGCAACATTGCTGCAAAGCAACCTTGCCTGTTACTGAGCGATCCACTTTGTTGGTAAGCCAGTCTTTGCAGGCCACCGCTTCGTGGCTGAGAACATTGTTCAGATAAACATTGAAATCATGAAGTTCATATTCCGGTTCACTGTAATGCTGATCCAGATGCCGGTCTTCCATAATTGTTTTCGGCGTGCATCCGAACAGATACTGCAGTTTCAGGTTAAACGGCTTGCGACCGTCTTCGCCTTCAAATATGAGTTTATGATTGCCTTTGACTTCGCCAACCACATACATGGGAGCGCGTTCGCGGGCCGCAATCTTTTCAATCAGAGGAAGGGATTTCTCACGGACAACCATGCCCATGCGTTCCTGCGATTCATTTCCGATTATTTCCAGATCCGATAAGGTGGGATCACCTTTGGGCAGTTTGTCGAGGTAAATGGTTCCACCGGTGTCTTCAACAAGTTCGCTGAAACAGTTGAGATGCCCGCCGGCGCCGTGGTCATGAATAGAAATGATTGGATTATCCTGAGATTCAGCCAGAGCTCTTACAACATTATACACCCGTTTCTGCATTTCAGGATTGGCTCGCTGAACAGCATTCAGTTCAATGGCATTGGTGTATTTTCCTGTTTCGACCGACGAGACAGCGCCTCCACCCATGCCAATCCGATAGTTGTCGCCACCCATCAGCACGATCAGGTTACCCGGAGAAGGTTTGCCTTTTATTGCCTGGGCTTTCACACCATAGCCAACACCACCGGCAAGCATAATAACTTTGTCAAAAGCAGTCAGGTTTTTCCCTTCCTGATGTTCAAAAGTCAGAAGGCTGCCCACAATAAGCGGCTGGCCGAATTTATTGCCGAAGTCCGAAGCTCCGTTGGAAGCCTTGATCAGGATTTCTTCAGGCGTCTGATATAAGAATTTTCTTCGTGGCTTTGTTTCTTCACCTTCTTTGATAACTAGTTCTTCCAGTTGTGGTTTCGAAGTCATATAGACAGCCGAACCAACCAGAGGCATGCAGCCTTTTCCGCCGGCCATGCGGTCGCGGATTTCGCCACCACTTCCCGTTGAAGCGCCGAAAAACGGCTCTACGGTTGTCGGAAAATTATGCGTTTCTGCTTTCAGTGAAATAACTGATTCAACTTTGCGCGTTACAAATTCAGATGGCATGTCATCATTTTGCGGGCCGAACAATTCTATTTCCGGTCCATCGATAAAAGCCACATTGTCTTTATATGCCGAGATTACATCGTTCGGATTTTCCTTTGTTGTCAGTTTTATCCACTGAAAAAGCGACAAATCCTTCTCCACCCCGTCAATAATGAACTGGCCATTGAATATTTTATGGCGACAATGCTCCGAGTTGATCTGCGAAAATCCGAAAATCTCGCTGTCGCTCAGCTTACGGCCGATTTTTTTACTGATATATTTGAGAAATCTTACCTCCTCAAAATTCAGCGCCAGTCCCTGTTGTTCATTGTAGTCCTCGATCCGGTCAACAAATTTTATCGGTTCGGGTTTACGTTCCTGATCAAACATGTCCGGAGCAAGTCCGTTGTACACCATTTCAAGCATCGGGTCGATCTTCCCTGATTCCGGACGGAACACTTCAATCCGGTCAATCCCTCTGAGGCCCATATTGAGTGTAATTTCAACAGCATTGGTGCTCCATGGAGTGACCATTTCACGACGTGGTCCGATAAAATTTCCTTTGATTCCGGCGGTGGTTATTTCTGAGCAGCTGCCAAAAAGCCACCTGAATTTTTCTATTTCACTTTCCCCCAACTTACTTTGGCTTTGCACAACGTACACAAGCCCTTCGCTTTCCAGCTTAAAAAATGTTAACATTCTTTCCGGGATTATTTTGCAAACCTAAGGGAAAAAACGGAGATGTGCAAATGTTAAATTCTGCAATGAGTGAATGCTTTGAGAATCACACTGAAAGAAATTTCAGCTTCAGACTGAAACACCCCTCAAAAATATTTTCACTAACTTTCCGTACTTTTTGCAACCTTTTGTAATCCCGACATACTTTACTACAGAATTTGAAAAACAGCGTGGAATACACTGACCTTCACAGGGACCTGATAGAACAGTGCCGCCGCGGGGAGCGCAATGCCTTCCGCGAAGTGTACCGCCTGTATTCAAAAAGCATGTTTAATGTAGCATTACGTATGACAGGAATGGCCCACATAGCAGAAGATGTTCTTCAGGAAGCATTTGCCGATGCATTCACCTCGCTCGACAAATTCAGGAATGACAGCACGTTTGGCGCCTGGCTTAAAAGAATTGTTGTATTCAAAAGCTACGATTATCTTAATTCAAGGGTAGCCGGTTTTGAATTTCTTGAAGACATGGAGCAATATGATTCATCCGAACCGGAACCGGAATTCAGCGAAGAACAACTGGCAAATGAAGTGAAACGGATCAAGGAGGCTGTTGCAAAACTTCCGGCTGGCAGTCGCACGGTGCTGACCCTCTACCTCTTTGAAGGGTATGATCATGAGGAAATCTCGCAGATCCTCGGAATATCCGAATCGACTTCCAAAACTCAGTATATGCGGGCCAAACAGAAAGTGAAGGAATTATTAACGCAATCGCACAGCCATGAAAGATAATCTTGAAAAATTTGTCGGACAGAACCGGAATCTGTTCGATGATGCGGAACCCTCTCCGGGCTTGTGGGACGGAATTGAGAACAGATTGCCGCTGAAACCACGCGTGGTACGGATGCGTCCGCTGGCCTATGCTGCATCGCTCGCAGCAGTCGGACTTGTTGTGTGGATTGTAACCATTCTTACCATTCAGCGCCCGGCACCGGATGCCAGTGAAATGCTGGCCCGAAATGATTTCCGCCCGGAACTCAGATCAAATCAGGCATCAGACACTGTGTTGGTGCCGGTTTATATAGACAGTGGCAATATTCAGATCGATAACAGCTCATCAGAGAATTCCGGCAAAGACCTTTATGCCGAAATAACGCGCTATTATGATTCTGAAATTGCAAAACGCAAATCAAAACTCTATTCCGTTTCTTCGGGAGATGAAGCCATCATGAATCAGGTTCAGGAAGAGCTGGCCCTGATCGACACCCTGAATTCACAAACCAGAAACGAACTCGGAAACGGAATGAATGCAGGACTTGTAATGGAACAGTTAGTTCAGAACTATCGCCAGAGCATCGACATACTTGATATGATGCTCGATCAGGTAAACGAAGAATATGCACAGATAAATGAATAAGTGTATGAAAGCAAAAGGGATGATATTGACATTGTGCATGCTGGCTGCAACTACAGCCGGAGCGCAATCCTATACCGTGAACAAGAGTTTCCACGGCAGTTATATTCAAGCATCAAACACTGAAATATCAATCGAAAACAAATATGGCAACATAACAGTCGTCCCATCGCAGAATGACTCTGTTGTTTTTGATGTAAATATTGAAGTGACAGACAAACACATAACAGAGGCTGAGGAACAACTTCAGGAAATCAATGTACGCATGGGCGTTTCAGGCTTCTATATTTTTGCTGTAACGGAATTCAACGGGAGCAGAAACGATTTTAAAACCGACTGGAAAATGATGGCCGGCAGCGTTTTCAGCTCACAGAAAACGGTGAGGGTTGATTATGTTGTAGCCGTTCCTGCCGGAGTATCGCTGGTGATAAACAACTCCTACGGAAACATCATGATGCAGGATCACACAGGATCTTTGAATATCACTCTTAACGGAGGCAATTTCTCTGCCGGATCACTTACCGGCAAAACAACGCTGAATCTGAACGGAGGGAAATCGCAGATCAGATTTCTCAACGATGCAGTAATCAAGGCCGATATGAACGAAATGCAGGCCGACAGCATTAATACAGCCTATTTCGACACACGTGGTTCACAGATCACTGTTTCCAACGCCGGAATAATCTCAACCGATTCAAAACGCGACAAATGGTTTATTGGAAAAACGCAGCAACTAAGCGGATCGGGCAGTTTCAGCAGTTTCACCGTCAACAGATTATCCAAAGACTGCAACCTGAAAACATTTTATGGCAATCTTACTCTTTCGTCGGTGGAAAGCGGGTTTCACAGCATAAATCTAATAGCTGTCAGCAGCGATGTAAGCATTGCCCTACCCGCCGACGCGATGCCACAATTTCAGTGCGATCAGAAAAAAACAAGAAGCATTCTGCCGGCACGTCTGAATCTGAAAACCGACACCATTGATGAAAAAACACAGCAATACCGCACAACCAATTCTGTTGAAAATGCGCAGTCCTTCATCAATCTGAATGTGAGTGGCGGATCGGTAAGCGTTTATTGAGTGGTCAGTTTTGAGTAGTCAGTTGTCAGTAGTCAGTAGCCAGTGGTCAGTAGCCAGTGGTCAGTAGTCAGTAGCCAGTGGTCAGTGGTCAATGGTCAGAAATTATATCACAGCGACAGAGACGATTGTTTTCCATTCTTTCAATTTTCATTATACTCTGGGCATGCTCTTTTTCAGGCATTAAAAAGTATTTCAAGCGGTCACGGCAATATCAATATTTTATTGATACATTGTTGAATGTCAGGAAATGAGTTGTCTCATAAACTAAAGAAAGAAAGCCCCAGTAAATAAAATTTTCATACCCTATGATTCTTTAAGTTTTATGTAATACTCATTTCCAATGCTATCTGTATGTTGAAGCCAGAAATCTTCCATTGTCAGTCTTTGTATAACGAAAATCAAAAACTCATTTGACGGAAATGGATAACATGCCAATGTGTCTCCGGGAAAACTTATGAGATGCATTGTCAATTTAGAATAATCATCCTCACTATATGCATTATCTGAAAAGTACCACGAACCAAATCCTACATAAGAGGATCCATTGTAGAGCTTCAACCCGACAATATTACTATTTTCATCATGATTGCCAACAAAAGATATCCCATCAAAGTGAGATTGAACTTCTGATGTGATATCGTTATTGTTTTCCGTAACAGATTTAATATTCCAAACTGTGTGAGAAATTCTTTTACCAACCGACCTGAAGCTGATCCAAGGCCCATCCTCGTATTTGCCACAACCAGCAACAGAGAACATAATGAGTGCGAGAACGAAAATATTTGTGCTTGATTTTGTTTTCATGGTTTATTTACTTTTAGTGCGCTTTTATCATATTATCTGCTTTATGCCGGCGGAATAAGCGAAATAATTCCACGGAGTATCATCCTCATATTTATTCATGCGAATCAATGCATCAAGCGCCAGATTCAATGCCGTCAATGTTTTACATACAGATGCATTTGGCCCATTATCTTTCAACAACTTGTATTCTGTTACCAACATTCCAAAACAGAAACCGATCTTCATGCGTGGCTGGTCAATATCCATGGTGTATTGTGTGCCATCCCATTGATCAAAAGAAAGATTTCTTCTTGAAAACAAAATACTTTGACCAGGTTCAATCCCAGGCATGACAAAATATTTAAGCCGGTCACGGTAATACCACTGTTTTTTGTATTCATCACTAAATGTCTGACAATTAATTGCCCCATACAGGAAAACACAGAAAGCAAAGCATGTTATTTTTAATATTTTCATACCTATGATTCTTTGAGTTTCACGAAATAGTTATTACCAATGCTATCTGTGTGTTGAATAAAGAAATCTTTTACAGACAATCTGTTGATTTTATATTCTATAAACATATTCTTGACAAATGGATAATATGATAAAGTATCGCCTGAAAAATACAAATATCTGATTACTATTTTTGCATCATTATATTGAGATCCATCTAAATCAGAAGATGAAAAAGACCATGAACCAACCCCGACACCTGTGTTTTCAAAACAATCCCATAATATAATCTCTGATTGCATTCCTAAATTATCATCTGAATGAGCACGAAATTCTACCCGAAAATTGAAAATTCTTTCGACATCATTTGTAATGTCAATATCATTTTTTTTAACTGACTCAATTTCCCATTTTGTGCCACACAATCTTTTTTCCGGGCTTCTAAAACTAATCCATGGCCCATCCTCGTATTTGCCACAACCAGCAACAGAGAACATAATGAGTGCTAGAACGAAAATACTTGTGATTGAGTTTGTTTTCATGGTTTATTTACTTTAGTGCGCTTTTATCATATTATCTGCTTTATGCCGGCGGAATAAGCGAAATAATTCCACGGAGTATCATCCTCATATTTATTCATGCGAATCAATGCATCAAGCGCCAGATTCAATGCCGTCAATGTTTTACATACAGATGCATTTGGCCCATTATCTTTCAACAACTTGTATTCTGTTACCAACATTCCAAAACAGAAACCGATCTTCATGCGTGGCTGGTCAATATCCATGGTGTATTGTGTGCCATCCCATTGATCAAAAGAAGGATTTCTTCTTGAAAATAAAATACTCTTACCAGATTCAACACCATGCATGACAAAATATTTAAGCCGGTCTCAATAATACCTGTATTTAGTTGCTTCATCAGAAAATGTTTGACCCAATATGTGGCCGGGAACAAGCATAAGAAATATTACCCAGATATAAATTGGTTTCTTCATATTATCACGAGTTTTTGAATTTAATAAAAAATTCGGTTCCAATACTATCTGTGTGCTGAAGCCACAATTCCTTCATTGTAAGCCTTTGTATTGAATATCTAATAAACTGTGTTTTAACAAATGGATAATAAGTATTTGTATCACCAGAAAAAGATAAAAGTTGAACATCTATTTTAGAATCATCATAATTACTACTGTAGACATCATTTGTAGCGAAATTCCAATCACCGAATCCGGCTCCACCATTATCATCGGTGTTATATATTATTAATTCTGTTATAATAGTACCCCCATAGGTGTCTTTTGCTCCTCCAAAAAATAAACGAAAATTGAAATGACTCAAAACATCCGCTGTAATATCTGTATTGTTCTTTGTGGCTGTTTCTATTTTCCATTTAGTACTGCAAAGCTTTTTTCCCGTACTTCTAAAACTGATCTTTGGGCCGTCTTCGAATCCCGTGCATGAATATACAGTGAACAGAATAAGCGCGAGAGCGAAAATATTTCTGATTGATTTTATTTTCATAGCTTTCAAATTACAGGGTTCAATTAGATTCTTTCTCTTCAATCATTTTCCTCAATTCCTCTTTTTCTTTCCTGAGCCCGAACATGAAAAGTGTAAGTCCTTCAATTTTGCGGAGCAGGGTGCATTATACAGAGTGTGAGAACAGTGTGAGAGCGAAAAACAAAGATAACTGATATTTTGAATAATATAAACTGATAATGAAATAATAACTCACCTCTGACCAATCACAACTGACTACTTATTCCTATCTTTGCCGGCTATTTCAAACTCAGACCAGCCTGATGGACCCGAAAGTCGAACAATTAGGAAAAGGAAAAATCCCGAAACTGCTGCTGAACTATGCATTGCCGGCCATTATTGCCACAACTGCCAGTTCGCTTTACAACATCATTGACCGGATTTTCATCGGCCACGGTGTCGGCGCCATGGCTATTTCGGGATTGGCTCTCACTTTTCCGATCATGAATCTGGCCATTGCTTTCGGCACACTGGTCGGCGCAGGAGCATCGGCTATGGTTTCGATCCGCATGGGACAAAAACGGCGCGCCGATGCCACCCGCATTTTGGGAAATGCACTTGTGCTGAATCTTATCATAGGCATTTCATTCACCATTCTGTCACTAATTTTCCTCGAAGACATTCTTCGTTTGTTCGGAGCCAGCGACAACACGTTGCCATATGCCCATGATTTCATGCAGGTGATATTGTCGGCCGTAGTGGTCTCTCATTTGTTTTTCGGGCTGAATAATGTCATGCGTTCTTCCGGTTATCCCAAAAAAGCAATGACGTCTATTTTGCTGACCATCGGAGTGAATATCATCCTTGCACCGTTGTTCATTTTTGTTTTCAACTGGGGAATCCGCGGAGCCGCCTTTGCTACAGTCCTTTCGCAAAGCGTCGGTTTGGTTTGGGTGCTGATTCATTTCATGAGTCGCAAACCATACATACATTTCAGACCATCGGGCTTCAGGTTGAAAAAAAGAATTATTGCCGACATTTTTGCAATCGGTTTGTCTCCTTTCATCATTCATGTTGCATCGAGCGCCGTTTCGCTTATAACCAATCTTCAGCTTACCGGATATGGCGGAGATTATGCCATAGGATCTTACGGAATCATCGGCAGCATTGCAATGCTGGTAGTCATGATCGTTTTCGGTTTTACTCAGGGAATGCAGCCCATAGTTGGATTTAATTATGGTGCAAAACAATTTGACCGGGTAACCGAAGTTCTGAAACTTACTATTTTCTGGGCAACTGCCATCAGTTTTCTCGGATTCCTTGCAGGCATGCTGTTTCCGGAACAGATTGCAAGGGCATTTACCGACGATGAAATCATGATTGCCACCACGGTTCATGGAATGAGAATCACCTTGATTGTGTTTTTTGTCATTGGCTTTCAGGTAGTGGTATCAAGTTTCTTTCAATACATTGGGAAAGCAAAGATTGCCATATTCCTGAGCCTTTCGCGGCAGGTGATATTTCTGATTCCGTTTCTCCTTCTGCTCCCAAGATTTTATGAACTTGATGGCGTATGGGCAGCACTTCCGGCTTCAGATCTGCTGGCATCGGTCATAACGGCATTCATCCTCTTCTATTACAGAAACAAATTGCGTAAAGACAGGGAAAATATTGCTGCGGGATAAGTAGAAATACTCCAACTATGTAATTCATTCTGTGCCGGACCCTAGGGCCAACGCATTAAAATATGCAAAAACCTCATGAATCGCTTTTACACAGAGTAACCTCAGAGTTTTGCACAGAGTTCCACGGAGTAAAAAAAACAAAAGCCGATTGAAAAATACACAACGCAGTTGTGTTAATCAATTACAGCATATCGAATTCTGAAAGCTCGCTTTCAAATTCACTTTGCTGTAATTGATATCGGCTTTTGCCTTATTAAATCGACTCTGTGCGACTCTGTGTGTACTCAATGAAACTCTGTGTCACAAAGGTTGATATTGCATGCTTGAAGTTGGCACTGGGTGCATCAATCGGGATTATTTACAGGCATTTAAATGCGTTGGCCCTATGCCGGACTCGATTCAAAAAACAGAATTCTCAGGCTTTTCGTATTTTTGTAAAAAATCGTGTCATGAGTTTACTTGAAAAAATCAGCGCAGACATAATGGCCGCCATGAAGGCGCGCGAAATGGAAAAACTCGAAGCTCTCCGCGGAGTCAAATCTGCTCTTTTGCTTGCAAACACAGCTGAAGGCGGTAAGGAAATCACCGCCGATGACGAATTGAAAATTCTGCAGAAACTGGTCAAGCAACGCAGGGAATCAGCCGAAATATATAAAACCCAGAACCGCATGGACCTGGCCGAAGTGGAAATCAATCAGGCCAAAGTCATTGAAACATATCTTCCGGCGCAGATGAGCGAAGAAGAAATTAAGAAAGTACTTCAGGAAATCATTACACAGACCGGCGCCAGCAGCATCAAAGAGATGGGAAAAGTGATGGGAATGGCTTCGAAGCAACTGGCCGGAAAAGCTGACAACAGCCTGGTTTCGCGTCTGGTGAAAGAAATGCTTCCAGCCTAAAAACCATCTATGCGAATCAAACTGATAATATCACTGTTCCTTGCCATTCTGACGACCGCAAACTGTCAGGTATCACAGGCACAGGATAAACAAAACAACAACCCTGAGCCGATAAACAAAGGGAAAATTGATGTGCTCAATGACAGTGCGTATCAGATTCTGAATTCCGATCCGGCCCGATCGCTGGAGCTTTCGCAGCTGGCTCTCGACCTCAGCAGGAAGGATGCATATGCTGAAGGACAAATCAACGCCCTGCTTCTGACAGGAATGGTGTATAAAAAAATCGGAGCTTTTGATAAATCTGCCGAAGCAAATTTCACGGCACTGCGCATTGCTGAAGCGGAAAAAAACCACGCTAAAATCTCCAGTTGTCTCAATAACATCGGCAACATCTATCAGGCGCAGCAGAATTTTGAAAAAGCGCTTCATTACTATCAGCTCTCGCTGAATATTGAAGAAGACCTCAATAACAAGCCTCAGATTTCGATACGGTTGTATAACATCGGTGCTTTGTATGAATCAGCTGACAGTCTTGACCGGGCGCTGACATACTACTATAATTCACTGATGATTGAGGAGCAGATCCGCAACAACGAAGGGATTCTGTTTGCTTTGTATGGTATTGCGGGTGTTGAAACCAGGCTGGCGCGGTATGAGAGTGCCTATGGGAACCTTACCAGGGCTCTTGAACTTGCGCGGAAAATAAATGATCAGTCAGGGCTGGCACTGGTTTATCAGGAGTTCGGGAAACTCTACATTGCAAAAAAGGAATTTGCAAATGCGGTATCCGTAATTGATTCGGCCATTTTCTATGCAAAGAAGACTCAGATGAAAAATGAGCTGATGACATTGTATCTTGATTTATCGAACACTTTCCATGGTTTGGGCAAAGATGAAAAAGCCTATGAATACCTTCTTTTTCATGTAAACCTGAAAGACACTATTTCCGGAATTGAGATCAAGGGGAAAATTGCAGAGCTCGAAACCCGCTTTGAAGTGGAAAAGAAACAGGAAGAAATTCAGAACCTGACCAGTCTCAATGAGGTGAAAACGGCCATGGCCGAATCTGAAAAGCGCAACAGGACGTTTCTGCTCATCACCATAGTGATGATTATTATTCTTTCTGTTTTCAATCTGCAAAGAGTAGCCCCCGATACCCGCAGCATTGTTCTGATCAGCTTTGCTTCACTGGTATGCCTGATTCTGATAGCATTTCTTTTCTCGCTCTTTCATTTGCCTCTTTTCTGGGAAACATTTTTCAGGCACCTGCGC
>VSSQ01000878.1_pt1 | contig 14127 bp, 8 predicted proteins | sample 4763081 | NCBI WGS metagenome assembly VSSQ01 (sample SAMN12137344, study PRJNA551015) | bioreactor metagenome | isolation source: SDC9 anaerobic chlorinated ethene degrading culture | place: USA: Knoxville, Tennesee | collected 2015-01-01
TTTAGAAGAGAACGTGCAATGTATATTTCCTTCCCCATCTATATTACAATAAACCGAATATCCTTGTGGCTTAAATCTTATACTAATATCTAAACGTTGGTCTCTTTCAGTTAATAAACCACGTAATAAGCAACAACATATAAATATCCTTCTGTAAAGCTCTTTTGAAAAATCTGATTTTATATCTTTTATATTACCGTGTTCTATTATATCTGTTGCGTCAGTAATATACATTCTAACTTCATTATCATTTGTTAGTAGTTTTAATAAATTATTCTTCATCTTAATTATCACCTCAAGAACATACTACATCATGACGTAACGTGAGGTTCAATAAAGAAATTACAAATTAATTTAGAAGTTGGACTTTTAAACTTAACTAATTTATTTGTTCTATTTTGACAAAGCAAAAGCTACGAAGAATTCTTCATAGCTCATTTATTGGTAGTATATTAGATTGTTTGAATAAGAAAACCCTGTACACACCATTACCTCAGGCGTCTTAGCCATATGCACAATTTAAAACATTGTATTAAAAGGTTTTATTAATTCGCAAACTTATATTTTCATATATTATTAAAATCATACTTCCAATGAAATAACATAAAATATCTTTTATATCAAAGGAAGTTCCCATAATTATTGAAGCAACTTTGTTATTTTCTAGGTTCAAAAGCTCTATAACCTTGAAATACTGCATAACTTCAACAAATGAGGCAAATAAAAATAAATAAATAGGTAAAATCTTAATTTTCTTATCTATAACTCCTCTAATAAAGGTGTACATTAAAATAATTACTAATATATCACCAATATATGGTCTAATAAAGTTATCATGCACGAAAAGCGCTATTAATGCCTCTACTATAAACAAAATTAAAAAAGATATTATATATTTTTTATTTATTCTCATATTGTATCCTCTTCTTTATATATTTTTCTAGTTTCTAATATTGTCCAAGTTACCCTTAAGGATACTGGCTATAATTAATATTAACATATTATTACACTAGTTATTAAATTTTTAATATATATTTAGATGCCTAATAATTTTATTTGTGAAAGTTCTTGATAAATCTAATGAGTAAACAATGTTTACTCATTTTCCAAGTTTCCACTAGGGTTTATTTATTAATGAACTATTCCTTATTTTGAAAAAATGGATTACAAATAAAGCTTCATGTTAAAGTAAATAATAAGCAGTAAATTCCAATTGTTATTATGATATCAAGGTGATAGCATAAACTACAATTTTTTTCTTCAAATAATTAAATTTAATTCACCTAAATTCTCCTATTAATTTATCAATTATATTTTTCAAAGTATTTACCTTTTCTTTATAATCTATATTATCTGTAATTATATTAACTATTGTAATTATTTCTTTTTTTATATTAAGAAGATTTTTTTCATTAAATCTATTTCTCGGAATAAATAATATTTTATCTTCTACCTTATATTCTTGAGATTCTACAATTTCATATTTATCAATATACTCATATAAATATTTTTTTACATATTTTATAAACTTTTCTACAGTAAGGATTTCATCTATTTCCTTTCTATTTAATGTTTGATTTTCATACTTTTTTATTTCCTCATATAATTGGAGTATTTTCTTATTTTCAATTTTTTTCTCTAATTTTTTTATGTGATTCTCTATTAAAATTAAATATTTATAACCTTCAATATTTCTTGCATTTTTATTTAGTTTCTTATAAATTTTCAAGTATTCTTCTTTTCCAGGAGGCATTATTCTTATATTTATTCTATCTTTATCTTTTTTATTAATTATATAAGCCAGTATATCAATATTAACAAGCTCTCCAGATAATGACCCACTTGATGATGATATAATTTTATACCAATATTCATTTATAACTTCGTTATCTTTTAAAGATAGTATAATATCTTTCAGATCTTCAATATAAACCTCAGCCTTTAGTTTTGATCTATCTCTTGAAACTTTATTTTTCCTATAGCTTTCTTTTCCAAAAATGTTATATGAATAAGTATAAGTTCGACTTTCTCCTACTTTTATTCCATTAATATATATGTTCTTCTTCCCTTTACTATCTAAATTTTTAATTACTTGACCTTTTTCATTAGATAAAATTATCTTCTCTCTACCACATTCTAAGTTATAAGAAAGAAAGTTCTCTTTTGCTTCATAAACAAAATCCATTTTACAATTTTTAAGCTTAACCTCTGTACCTACCCATTCCCTTTTATTACTATCAACCACTATAAATATACACTTATCCTTTACTAAGTTACTTTTATTTATATACTTAGGATAATATTTATAACAGCTTGTCTCTATTTCAATATCTATTTTATTATTAAACAAAACACTAATAGCATCCTTTAATCCTACACCAAAATGTCCCATGCTACAGTTATTCAAATTTTTATTTGTTTCCTTCATCATGAAATGTTCAGGCATAATCTCTGATCCAATATTTATAATTGAAATGCTTCCATCACCATTATTTTTTATTTTAATATCACCATTTTCAGTTTCATCTTTAGCATTAGCGATTAGTTCTTTAATAGCATCACTTTCTTTCCAGCTTGATAAATAAGAACTTCCTATGTTTATATCAATTTTATCTAGCATACGATTCCCTCACAAATAATACTTTCAATTTAATATTATTCATTAATACGAAATAATAGTATAAATTATCTAATATATATTTCACTTACTTTTAACTATATATTTTTTATATTTTTATTACTAAATTTAATTGTTATAAATTTACATAAAAAGAAAGAATGTTAAATAAATTAACCTTATTTAATATTCTTTCTTTTAAATTACTTATTTGCTTCATTATAAATCTTTTCTGCTAAATAATTAATCATAAAGTTTTGTAGATTTCCGTTAGTTAATATTTCCTTAACTAGCCTATCATTTCTATTTTTTGTTTTAACTATTCCACGTTTAAAGTAACTTTTTGCAAAGGTATTTACTAAATCTTCATAACTATTTGCTTTTGCAATATCCATGATATTTTTATCTTGTTTGAACATTTCTTCATATTGGTCTATTATTATTCTATCTTCTTCAGTTAAACCTATCCCAAATACATCATTTATTCTTTTGATTATATCATCTAAATACTCTGCTTCTGGATCATTAATACGTGCTTCTGCATTTTCCGATATTCCTACTAATTCACCTTCACCATAGCTTAGAGATATATCTGCTCCTCTTTTTTCATCTTTCCCAAGTTTTTGTAGCTTATAGTAATCTAAGCTTAGCATATCATCTAAGTCTATCCTCTCTTTTCCCTTTTTAGGTAGCTTCTTTAATAAAGCTACTAGGTAAACTTGTAATCTTAAAAGGTTTAAGTTTTTTAGTGGATATATTTGAAGTAAAAAATTATAGAAGGTTACATACTTCTGAGCTTTCTTTTTAAACTCTTCTGCCTGCTTCTCATCATCTGCTTCTATAAAGCAATATCTCTCAACACCTTTATCAATGATATTATTCATCTTTCCATCTTGAGTATTAGTTCTTTTCTCTTTATAGAAAAGCATAGCAAAATCATTTACTTCTTCATCATGATATACTCCATACTCATGTAGCTGATACCATAAGTCATTTACTACGTTTGGATTTGTTACTTTATCTATATTTGTCATTTCAAAATATGGCTTATATGCTTCTTGAATATCTTCTACTGAATTTTGAAAATCTAATATAAATGTTTGTTTTTCAGGATAAGTTCTATTTAATCTTGATAAAGTTTGTACTGTTTTTACTCCATCAAGTTTTTTATCTACATACATTGCACAAAGCTTAGGTTGGTCAAATCCCGTCTGATATTTTTCTGCCACTATAAGAATTTTAAATTCATCTTTTTCGAATATAATAGGTAGATTTGATTCTGTAATATCTGGTGCTACCTCTTTATTCATTGATACTTCTGTAAATTCTTCATCCTCATCTTTTACAGTTCCAGAGAAGGCAACTAAAGCTTTTATGTTATAGCCTTTTTCTTTAATGTACTTATCTATAGCAAGCTTATATCTTACAGCATGTAATCTACTAGATGTAACTACCATACCTTTTGCCTTGCCACCTATCCACATAATTCTATTTTGCACAAAGTCATCTACTATTGTTTCAACTTTTTGTCTTATATTATGTTCATTTAAGCTAACATAATGATTTATTGCTCTTTTAGCTTCACCTTTATCAAATTCAGGATTATCAGCTATTTTCTTTCCTACTTTATAATAAACACTTACTGGCATATAATTCTTAAGAACATCTAAAATAAACTTTTCTTCTATAGCTTGCTTCATAGAATATAAATGGAACTCATGTGGCAGACCATCTGAGCCTATTCTACCAAATATCTGCATTGTTTTATTCTTAGGAGTTGCTGTAAATGCAAAGAAGCTAATGTTATCTAAATCAGTTCTTTTGGCGATAATATCAGACATTTTATCCATACTTGATTTTTCATCTTTCTCTTCTTCTGCCTGATCTCTTGCTGCTTCTTCTAAGGTTTTTCCAGCTAAAGTTTGTTTTAATGCATTCATATTTTCACCTGCTGTAGAGGAATGAGCCTCATCAATGATAACAGCATATTTTCTTTTATCTAATGTATCAATTTTTTCAAGAGCATAAGGGAATTTTTGTATAGTAGTAATTATAATCTTAACCCCACTAGTTATTGCATTAGCTAAATCAGATGAGTTTTTATCATCATCTATTTTAACTACTAATCCTCTTTTATGTTCAAGTTGATATATTGCATCTTGAAGCTGTTTATCAAGTACCTTTCTATCAGTAATAACAATTACCGAATCAAATATAGCATTATCTTCAGCATCATGTAAGCTAGATAATCTATGAGAGGTCCAGGCAATTGTATTAGTCTTTCCACTACCAGCACTATGTTGGATAAGATAGTTTAAGCCTGCCTTATTAACTTCTAAGTCTGCTACAATTTTTCTTACAGCATCTAACTGATGATATCTTGGGAAAATTGCTCTTTTATTTTTCTTATCATCTTCTTGTACAAAATAAAAACGCTGAATAATATCAAGTAAGCTATCTTTCCTTAATATTTCTTCCCAAAGATAGCAGGTCTTTTCCTTTCCTTCAACTGGCGGATTTCCTTTTCCTCTATTATATCCTTTATTAAAAGGTAAAAAGAAAGTCTTTGAACCTTTAAGCTCAGTAGTCATATATACTTCATCAGTATCTACTGCAAAATAAACTAATACTCTTTGATTAAATCCAAACAACTTTTCCTTTGGATCTCTATCCTCCTTAAATTGTCTAATTGCATTATAAACATTCTGACCTGTAAATTGATTTTTAAGCTCCATTACTATAATAGGAAAACCATTCACTGACAAAACCACATCTAAGGTGTTATTGTTTTTAGTGCTATATTTAAACTGTCTCGTAATCTTAAATATATTTTCCTTATAATTATTAAGAACTGTTTTATTAGAGCTTAAATTAGGTTTATTAAAAAACATTTTAAAAGTACCATTCATCATGATATCTTCAATACCATTTCTTAAAACATTAATAAGTCCTTTTTTAGTAATATTTAAATTAACTAAATCTAAAAAAGCTTTTTTCCAATTAGCACCACGATTAGATTTAAACTCATCTAATAAATCCTTTTGCGTAGCTTCTAAAAATCTAAATAAATCCTCAGTAAATAAACAATACTGCAAATCAAACTCCTGTGAATGACCTTGCTCATATCCTACTGAAACTAAATAATTTTCAATACTTTCCTCTAAATTTCTTTCTTTCGGTAACAAATCTCTTCCCCCTTTTTTTTACTTTTATTTAATAAAGCCTAAGATGCTTCTAGGCTTTAGTTTTAAATTAATCTAATATTTCAATCTTTCCCGTAACAGCTTCACTAATTAAACTTTGCTTAGCTTCTTTCAATACTTTTATTTGGTCCTTAGTTTTCTTTATCACTTTAGCTATCTCTAACATTTTATCATTTAGGTACTCCACAATTTTTATTTTTTCATCTATCTTAGGATGTGTAAATTGTGCATTTAGTAAAAAGCTACTCGGAACTCTTTTTAGTCCTCCGGCTCCAGTCATCTCATATGTTGCTATTTTCATAAAATTCTCTTCTTGTAAGTTATAAAATAAAAATGGAATATCCTTTTTATTGAAGCACCTTATTGCATTTAATTCTGTTGATCCAAACCCTATTCCATTCTTAAGATTTTCTGCAATCGCAATATTTCTATTTTCAAAACATGGAGTTACTTTCGCCATAATAATATCATTATTTTCAAAATAGGTATATCCATCTATAACATCATCAATTCGTTTATTCTGTTCTATATTTATACTTCCTAGTCTTACGCTATCCATAGGAATAAATGATACTTCAAATTCCTTATCGATATATTTTCTAACTTTAGCCTTTGTTGGATTCAATACAGCTATATGCTTAACCTTTTTAATATCCCATTCCTTCGGAACATCCCCTAACCATTCAACTCCACTATCCTTCATTTCTTCTCTTTTTCTTTCTATAAGCTCATATCCTTCAGAAGTTTTTACTACTTTAACCTTACCTGTCACTACTTCACTTATAAGGCTTTTTTTAGCTTCTTCTAATTTTTGAATTAATTCTTGTTTTTTTGAAATTATAGAATCAAATTGAGCTGTCTTTTCATCTAAGAATTTAGCTATCTTTTTTTGTTCAATAATCCCTGGAATAGCAATGTTTCTTTTAAAGTAAACATCTGAAGCTAAGTTTTGTATGCCAGTTGTTTGATTTACAGAATCAAGATGTATTCTTTTATTATAAATTGTTGCACACATATATTTTACAAATTTCGATTTAGCTATTTCATCTCTTAATGATATTTTAGCCATAAAATTTGCATATACCGCTGGTATATTATGATTATATATTGCTACAAATCCAACTGGATTTTTATCTCCACCTCCAGATTTTTCTATCAATAAATCTCCTCTTTTTAGTAAATAATCTCTTTGTTTAATTAATGGTATATTTCTAGTAGTTAAATCATCAATAACAATTTCCATTTTATTTCTATTGAAATTAAGAATCCTTATACATGGTATATCATCTTGATTGTTTTGTGGTTCATCTCCCCACACTCCATTTTTTACAGATTCTACAATTCTTTTAAACATTAACACATTCCAATTTATAGGTATTAACCCAATCCATTCTTCTCCACTATCCTTCATTTCCTCATTATTTCTATATCTATATCTCATTAACCTAGCACCTTCTTTATTTCTAAAGTTATTTCCTTTTCCAATTCTTCAACTTCTTTCATAATGTTACCAAAGGATCTTAGTTTTTCATATTTATAGAAATGTCTAGTAAACGGTATTTCATATCCTATATTGTTAAATGTAGATTCATCCATATAAGCATCTTCTACATGTGGTTTTACCTCTCTATTGAAGTATTCATTTATATCTTCTTTTAGTGGTATTGTCTCTGTATCTTTTAAGCTTGAATCACTTTCTATGTTTCCTTTTGAATCTTTACATATATCTGCATTTTCATTTCTTTCACCTATAGAATTCAATATAGCTTTTAAAAGTGCTGCCCCTAATGTAACTCCAAATTCTTTAGCCCTGTTCTTTAGCTCTTTTATGAATACTTCTCTATTTAAGTATTCTTTATTGCCATCAAAGCTTCCTAGCATTTTAATTAACTTTTCTTGTTCTTTTCTACCTAAAGCTTCTTCTTGTGCCTTTATTGCTTCATCTTTTTTCTTTGATACAGCTAGGTTAATAAATTGAGTAGTTTCTTTCACTCTTTCTCTAGCTTCTTCATTTACTTTAAAACTTAACTTTAATGGTCTTTCTATAGTTATTTTTCTATATCCAAAGTCTTTATTATCAAATATCTTGCACTTTTCGCTTGGTTCAAAACTTTCATATATGGCTTTAACTTCTTGTATCTGCTCTTTAGTCATTTCTTTTCTTTTATTACCTAAGCTTTTTCTCATACTTTCATAATAATCTGTTGCATTTACAAGTTGAATTTTGCCTTTTCTTTTTTCATCTTTTCTATTTGTAAGAACCCAAATATAAGTTGCTATACCTGTGTTATAGAACATATCTGTTGGTAATGCAATAATACCTTCTAATAAATCCTTTTCTATAATCCATCTTCTAATATTAGATTCTCCACTACCTGCATCACCTGTGAAAAGTGGTGATCCATTGAAGATAATAGCTATTCTGCTTCCTTCATCATCTTCATACATCTTACTTATCATATTTTCTAAGAATAATAATGAACCATCACTTACTCTTGGAGTACCAGCACCGAATCTACCATCAAAGCCTAAATTAGCTTCTTCTTTAACTTGCTTTTCTTCATCTTTCCAAGTTACCCCAAAAGGAGGATTACTTATAAGGAATCTCATATGTTCCCCACTAAATCTATCTTCTGTTAAAGTATTCCCAAGTCTTATATTATCTGGATTTTGTCCTTTCATAAGCATATCAGCCTGGCATATTGCAAATGACTCGTCTAAAAGCTCCTGACCATATACATTAACTATAGCTTTAGGATTTACTTTCTCTATATAATCTTCTCCTATAGAAAGCATTCCCCCTGTACCACAACAAAAATCGGCTATAGAAATAACTTTACCTTCTTCAGAAAGAAAACTCTCTTTACCTAAGAATAACATTTCCATACAAAGTCTTATAACTTCTCTTGGAGTGTATTGTTCCCCTGCTGCTGAATTTTCTGTAAATCTTCTAAGCATTTCTTCATATATATATCCCATTTTGTTATTAGAAACAGAATTAATATGAAGATCTACTTCATACATCTTTTGAAGAACTGCATATAATTTATTTTTCTTATCTAATTGAGCAATCTCATCTTTAAATTTAAATTTACCTATTATCTCCTTAACATTGTTAGAAAATCCCTTAAGATACTCTTCAAAGTTTGATTTAATATTTTCACTATCATCTAAAAGCTTTTTCCAAGTAAAATTAGATACATTATAGAACTGTAAATTAATATTATGATTTTCCTTTAAATCTGCAATAACTATTTCATCTCTTTCCTCTTCAGGAAGAAAATCATAATTACTATAAACCTCTTTAATTATTTCTCTATTATAATCATCTAATAAACAATCGAATCTTCTTACTACAATCATTGGAAGTATTACTTTTCTGTAATCTTCTTCTTTATAAGTTCCTCTTAAACTTTCTGCTATATTCCATAAAAATGCTACATGATTAAAATTATTATCCATTATTGTCTCCTTTGTTCTGTCTAATATATAGTAGTTTCTACCACTATATTAAAATATTATTTTAATAATTCTGAAGTATACACCGCTGTATCTACATTTTCAGGTGTTACTAGTACTGGCCAATAAAATTCTGCACCTCTCCATCCCTTGTCTTCATCTCCATTTTGTTTCATTAACATTAAGGTTGGCTCTATTGTTGCCATTTCTTTGGCTTGTCTTAAATCATTATCTCTATTGTATGGCATATCTGAGTAATATCTTGAAGTTTTTCTAAGTCTACTAATCTTTCTATTAGTTCCACAGTATATATTTACATAGTTACTACTTAGATATTTTATTAATGAAATAAATGCATTTTCATCTATACAATTTTTATTTTCTATCTCTAAAGTTTTATATATTAGGCTAACAACTTTACAAGCATCTTCAATATATAATTTAAATTTACCATCTATTTTCCCTTTGTTATTAGACTTTAAAATTCTATCTATTTCTTCAACATGTTTCTTTATATAAGTCTTATATCCTGTCTGGAATCCAACAGGTGTTGTTGTTTTCCCAGGCTTTAAAACTTGTGTGTTACTTAGCCTAATTTTCTGTGGAGAACAAGGAATCACTCTTCCTAGTTCATCTCTACTTATAAATATAACACCTTTATCAAAGTTTCCTTGCTCAAAATCTTCTCTTAATTTTGAATCAAAATCATTAATTTTAGACATTCTATCATATAAATCTGTAGTTGTATAAAATCTAGTTACAGCTATATCTTCCTTTCTTCTATACCCATACATTCTTGAATGTTGAAGTACAGTGTCTTGCTGCATTTTTTGTGGTGTTCTTCCATAATAGAATCCTATTAAGTTAGATATAGTTATACCTCTATCTAAAATTTGCCCTCCAATAAATATATTGAATGGTGTTCTAAGCCTTAATTGACCTTCATCATCTAGCAATGCATCAATATCATTTTCTGAGTTTACAATAGACTTACTTATCCACTGCTCTGTTATAGCTCTTTTGGTAAATTCTTTTACTTCATCAATCCTAGGTATGTCAAAACTATATGCTAATACTGATTCTTTTAAATCTTCATATCCATCTTCAATATATCTATTTAATAAATTAGTATCATTTTTAGCTTCTTTCTCTAATCTTTCGATTAATTCTGATATTATATTTTCTTGTCTTTTATGAGCTGCAGTAGCTATTTGTGTGTGTATAATAAAGCTAAACTTATTCTTTTTACCTCTTGGATTACCTCCATTTTGTAATATTCTTATACAACCACCTATTATAAAATTTATTATAGCTGTTCTAAGCCCTTGTACTTTATCACTTGTTAATATTTCTTCTTCTTTAAATCTTCTTCTATCACTACTTTTCATTATCTCTAATTCATTTGGATCTATTGGTGAGTATAGATATTCACCTAAAGGATGCTTTTCTCTATCAAAATAATACTCTCCACCTATATATCCCTCCCCAGATGGTACTAAAACTGTATCTGCTGGCTTTACAGGTCTTATTTCCTTATTTCTTCCTAAATTTATTGTTTCTGGCTGCAAATATAATGAGTAGGGTGTTGCTGTTACCTGTATAAATTTACACGTTAATTTAAGTCTTAAATCATTAATTTGGCTTGCTATTTTTCTTAAATCAAAATCTTCTGTGACCTTATCCTTATCATAGCCGATACTACTAAAATCTGCTTCATCATCAATTATTAAGCACCTCTTTTCTTCACCGAATGCATAATCCTTAATGAATTTTAATAGTTTAGGTAAATTATTCTTCTCCTTTTTAACAACAATTATTAACTTCTTATCTAATTCATATCTTGACATCTTAGATGGCATACACATAATATCAAATATTTCAATAGTATCATCATCCTTAAATAATTTAAATTCCTGTGTCATTCTAGCCGTTGTCTGCATTGCTAAAGCATTTGAGTTTTTAGTAAGCACAACTGCTAAATCATATCCATTATCAAAAGCTATTGATGTTAATCCTATAAATGATTTAGTTTTACCGCTTTGTATTTTCCCAAGCATTATTAGTGGCTTATCACCAATTTCATCTAGTTTAATCATAGCTTCTTTTATGCACTTCAATGTCTTTTCACTATATTCTTCCTTCTTTACATTGAAAAATTCACCATTTTCTATTATCTTTATCATAAATACTATCCCTCATATATTATTAGTTTTAATAATCTATCCCCACTACTCTCTCTTTGCATAAATAATTATACTTACTTAACTTTTATTAGTTAAATTCTTTTATAATAACACCGATATCTCAATTAAAACCTATATTATTTCAAAAGTATTCCTTATATTCATTTTATCATATAAATCAAACTTAAGATTATCAATTTTATCCTGTAATTCTCTCATTTCCTTTTTTAGATTTTCTTCTTTCTCCATATATTCATTTATAATTCTATTTTGTTCTACACTATTCATATATACTAAAGGGATTTCCTTTAAGTCTTTAGGATTTATCATTGCTACAGATGTTCCCATTTTTCTACCTTCAATTAGGTATTCTCCTATAGGGCTTTCTAAAAACTCCTTTATATATTTAGGATTGTTACCATATTTAAGTTTTATTCCAATGAAGTTTTGTGATATTAAAACATCACCATCATGTTTTGGAATAATACAAATTTTAGTTGCACCCTTATTTGATATTATTATATCTCCTTCTTCTACCTTATAAGCTTCGACTCTTGCATTATTCTCTATCGAGTATCTCGGCAATGAATCTACATCTAGTTCACCATTTTTAATATCAGCAAGATTTATTATTTTATAAAGTCCATTAGGATCTTGGACATTCTTACTTGTAACATTTATACCTCTATAAAAGCTACCTATATCTCCTAAAGTTTTTGTTGCATTTAACTTATCTAAATAGATTTTAACCTTACCATAATCTGAGCTTTCAAATTCAGTTTTAACAACATATCTACTTGGTGAAAGATTTCCGTTTTCTATATCTTTTAAATCTATTATTGAACTTATATCCTCAACAACCTTTTTATTTCTATAGATATCTGCAATCGTATTGATATTTTCGTCATTTAAAATATTTCTACCTCTTCTTACATTTTCATATATATCATCGGCATTAATAAATTGTATTTTATTTTTCATTTCTACCGATTTGTTCATATTAAATACTATTATTGCACAAGGAATACCCGTGCTAGTGAATAATCCACCAGCTAACTCTATTACAGCTTCAATATAATCAAATCCTATAACTTTATTTCTTAATGTTTCTTCTGCACCTGCTCTAAATAAAGATCCCAATGTTGTTATTATTACAGCTTTTCCGCTTGCGTTTAAGGACTTTAATGCTGTAGAAATAAACAACCAATCAGCACTTGCTACTCCTGGAGTTCCATATATAAATCTAGCATATTTATCGTTTAGTATTTCATTTTCTTTATCTTTCCACTGCATACTAAAGGGTGGATTCATTATAATTGAATCAAATTTCTTTAATGTATTATCTTCATCTTTAAATATTGGATTGACTAATACATCACCAATTCTAACATCAGCAGATTTGATTCCATTTATAAACATTCTAATGCAAGCTATTGAGTAAGTTTTTGAGTTTAACTCTTGACCATAAACCCTTAGTTCATTTCCATACTGCGATGCAAAGTTATATGCCTCAACAGCACTTCCACCAATGCCAAATGTTCCATCATAAAATTCTCCACCTTTAGGTTCCACTATTTGTACTGCTAATTTATTTATAGAATCTGGTGTTGTTCCTTCCCCTCCAGCTTTTCCTGTTAATTCTGATACACTCTCCAACATATATTCAAATGCTTTTCTATACTGCTCTGAATTAAATAAAGAGCTTTTTAATACTACTATTATTCTAGCTATTTCTTCATTTAATAATTTTAGATTATTTAAGTAAGATACAGATCCTTTTATTTGTGGAACCTCTTCTGCAATAGCATTTAATGCTCCTTTAACAGCTTTGTTTATATTTTTACTATTTAAAACTAAATCTAAATTTATTTTTTCGGAAACATTTTTGTTTGAACAATATCCAAGCAATAATAACATTGATGTGTTAGAATCTAAATCATTTATTTTTGTTCCTCCTCTTTGAATGTCTAGTACTTCATTAATAGCCTTCTCAATATTTTCCATGTAACTTTCTCCCTTACCTTACTTTAGTAATTCTATTACTAACTTATTTTCTTTTAATTTTTTCTCGTTTCTTTATATTTTAAGTATATAGTCTTCAATTACAAATGTCAATACTTTGTTTTAATAATTCAATTACTAACTTTTTTTATTTACGGCTAACAAATAAACCTTGATAATACATTTTCGTATTGTCAAGGTTTTCGTAATATATATGAAAGAGATCTTTATAATTTTCTAGAAATAATAATTCTATCTTTTTCTGGATTATATAAAACAATTTTATTTTCAGTTACTGCTATAGCATACTTCATGACAATATCAAACTTACTATCCTACATTTTTTATTGATTTATATCCTTCTTTTATAACAAAATTATCGCACTCTATTTCCCTATCATAATTTGTTATTTCATAAGTTTCGTTAAAAATCCTTTTTATCAATATCATTTGCAATTAACTCCATAATATCTTAGGTTTTATCTTATTCAGATAAGTATTCTTATCCAGCATTTACATCTATTAAATTCAATAAACTATCTTTAATATTATCTAATTAGTATATTATATTGTGATTTAATAACTTATATAAAAAAGATACCTAGTTTATTATCAAGAGTAAATTTATAAAAACTTTTGAAAAATAATATTTATAATATATTAT
>VSSQ01000879.1_pt1 | contig 14127 bp, 12 predicted proteins | sample 4763081 | NCBI WGS metagenome assembly VSSQ01 (sample SAMN12137344, study PRJNA551015) | bioreactor metagenome | isolation source: SDC9 anaerobic chlorinated ethene degrading culture | place: USA: Knoxville, Tennesee | collected 2015-01-01
CAAGCCACAGCCTGCAAGCGCGGCCGTAGCTCCACAGATTGCACCTACCGTAGCGTCCACAGAGAGAAATTCGCTTGCTTTATTGAGGATCGCGCCATGCTTTGGGGCGTTCCATGTATCTGCACCGGGCAATAGCAGCACGCTCTCTTTGCTCAGAGAAATATCCTCAATCAGGCAATCAGGTACGATTGTCAGCCCGCCCATTGTTTTGATCGGCTCTTTGGAATTACTGACCGTTTTGAGCGATACACGCGGCGCACCCTTTTTGAAAAACCGCCCGGCCATTCAAGCCGCAGTACCATGTTGGGGCCGCAGCAGGAATTGATGCGTGCCAACGGCTGGAGCCAGTTCATGCAGTCGGGCGCCTTTCCGCTGGGGCCTGTGTTGGGCGCGGCCAAGTATATCCGCCTTGCCGGAACCGACGACGGTTAACTGCGATTATATGAGATACAATAACCTTTTTGCTTTAATTACATACGATATCAAAGAGGTGAGATTTATATGAAAAAACGCTTGGCAGTATGGGGCTGGTGGCAGGGGCGAAATCTTGGAGACAATTGGATAAAACGCATCATAGCAGGTTTGTTTCCGGAAGCTGAATTTGTTGATACTCGGGTTACCGATTTTTCAGCGTATGATTTTGTCATCTGCGGTGGCGGCGGTCTGTTTATATATGATGCAATAAGGCCTTGGATTGATTATGCACAGGCAACGCCGTACGGAATGCTCAGTCTGGGGGCGGAATTTCCCCATAAAACAAATCAGGCCTATAAGCTCAGCCGAAATGCGCAGTTCTTTTATATTCGCGATCAGTATTCGCTTGACTGTATGAAAATCAATGATCTCGAACGGTCATATGATATTACGTTTGCTTCGCCGCTGAGTTTCGTGGACAGCGGCAGTCTTGACGGGAGCAAATTGTTTTTCGTATGGCGGGACGGCCGTGATCTTTTATGGAATGGCCAGTTCCAGAAGTATATCTGCTATGAGGATAAGGTTGATGAGTATAACCGGATTATAGCCGAAGAGTTTACTGAAATAACAGCCGATGATTTTCAAACGCGCGGTAATGATATTGAAAACAGGATTGACAACTGCGGATTCGTAATTTCAGGAAGATATCACGGTATCATTGCGGCGATCCAGAAGGGCCTGCCGTGCATCGCCATCGATATCTGTCCGAAGATCCGCGTGCTTATGAAAGAATGCGGTCTTGAGGAATTTTGCATAAAAATTAATGAAACAGATAAACTTAAAGGCCTCATCGGCAAGGCCAGAAGTGAAAGTGAAACAATCAGAAAGAAACAGCTGGCATATAGGGAAAAAGCGATTGTCACGCTGGAGAAGCATCTTATCCATGTAAAGGCAACCGTAGACAGGGCGCTCGACCCTCAGGTACAGTGAGTATCCTCTTATAATTCAGCGCTTCTTTATAGCGATCTTCAAAGCATTGCTTGCCTTTAAGGGATCGGGTGCCGTAGCCGCCTATTTTTCTGATTATTTCAGCCTCATGGATGCAAGGGTGGGTAACCCCGTGAACGATTCGATCGCAATGCAATCCTGCTAAAAAGCTGTCATATCCCTCAAAACCACTTGGTATTTTATGAGTTGCGCACCTAAAAAGGGCAGCATTCCCTTCTTATCTGTGATACCGGCGCTCACCACAGGCTCATCCTTATGATTCAGAAAATCCAGCGGTGCGTCTTCCCGGTGATGCGTAACGATCATATCCAGATGTGTTTCGCTAATAAATTCGGTGTCCGGGTAATTCTCCCATGTATATTGAAAGCAGCGTTGTCTGCCTTCGGCTACTCTGACATTGACTGCCTCGCCAATGCTCATACAGTTCAAATCAAACTGGTCAGCCAAACCAATATCATCCGAACCCAATCTTCCCTATCGGGGATGGGTTCGGATTTATTCTTTTCTTCGAGTATTTGTTTTTCTCAAGCGGGGTGAACAAAGGCTGGAGTCGAAACCGAAAGGGCCGAGGAAAAAACGCAAAAACCCAGCTTCCTAGCGGCTGAGGATGGGAAATACAGTCTATAACTTGAAAGGTAATCTTACCGAGATAAGATCAGGCGCTACGGAATAGAACACAATTCGAAGCAGGAGGGTATGACCATGAAAAACGTGATTTCCTGTGGCGGCGCCGCACAGGCCGGCGGCGGTTCCGTAGCCGGCGGCCTCGCTGAGTTTCCGGTATTGGGCGCGTTTCCCGGCATGCAGTAAATTTCGTCCTGCTGGACGGCCTGCTCCGGTTGGCTACCGGTGTGGAAGATGACCTTCACCAAAATGGGTGTCCAGTTCGCCGTCCGGAGCCAGGTTGTACACCGCATGCCGAAAACTGTTGCAGGAGCAAGACAAACGTGTTACCACGCTGTTTCGCGGATCGTGTCACGATACAATCTGTTTCTGCATTTCATGAACTGCGGCAGGGATTTTTTCATCAGAACACGCAACAAATATGTATTTTGACTAAAATGGCATTTGTATATTGTCTGTTATGTCATAAATGCGCACCTGATTTATGACAGGGGAAAGCTGGCACAGAGTTTGCTTAAATATAATATGCTGTTTCTATGCTTGCTCTATGTAATTTTAAAAGCCGAATGGGAGTTGGAGAAAGGTGTGATACAGAAAAAGATGCAGTTACCTTTCCTAAACAAAAATATACCTGCCGGGTAAAGCCGGGTTTGCTTAATTCTGTTTTGACATTACGCACAAGGTGACATAAATAAACAATTTGAGGTGAAACGATGGAACATATATTGATGACGGAAGAACAGCGGGACATTGTTGGACTGGCAAAAACCATTCTGGATAAAGAACTGGTCCCTCGGCTTGAAGAATTTGAAAGAACAAGCAAATTCCCTGTTGATGTATTTAAAAGTCTGTGCGACGCCGGCCTTTATGCCGTTGAAGTGCCGGAAAAATACGGCGGATTGGGAATGAATTTCGAAACCCAGTTCATCTTAAACGAAACATTGGGATATTACGATACAGGCTTTGCGTTCAGCTTCCACGCCGGAAGCATGTCTGCGGACGCAATATTTATTGCCGGCACCGAAGCGCAAAAGCAATGGGCGGCCGAAAAATTGTTGCAAGGGAAAATTTTTGCGTTTTGTCTGACCGAACCGGAAGCAGGTTCCGATGCCGGAGCAATCATCACTACCGCAAAGCGCGACGGTGACGAGTACATTATTAGCGGCACCAAAACATTTATCAGCTGCGGCGAAATAGCGGATTATTTTGTAGTAGCGGCAACGGTCGACAAAAGTCTGAAGCATAAGGGGATAACCCTTTTCCTGGTGGAAAAAGAGCGCGGCGTACAGATCGGCAAGCACGAGGATAAGATGGGGCTCAGGCTTTCGCCGACAAATGAGGTGGTTTTCGACGAAATTCGGATTCCTGCCTCAAATATGATCGGACAGGAGGGGAAAGGCTTCTCGGTTTTGATGAAAAACATGGAGTCTGTTCGTCCTCAGACCATGACCTTCGCGGCCGGACTTATGATGAGAGCTGTGGATGAGGCAACGAAATTTGCCAAGGAACGCAAATCGTTCAATGTACCCATCATTCAGTTCCAAGGGTTGTCTTTTCTGCTTGCCGATATGCTGAAGCTGACTCAAATTTCCCATAGCACACTCATGTATATCGCAAAACTCTTGGATGAGGGCAAACCCCTCAATGGTATCGGATCCTCCGCGAAAATATTTGTATCGGAAAGTGCATCAAAGGTTGCGTCCGATGCGGTTCAAGTGCTTGGCGGATATGGCTATATGAAGGAATATCCCGTAGAAAAGCTCATGCGCGATGCGAAAATTTTTGAAATCTTTGAGGGCACCAGCCAGATTCAGCAAATTGTTCTTGCCGGGCTGCTTTCCAAATAGCAAAAGGAGGCGGAAACATGAAGGAACTCAGCAGGGGCGTTATCGGCACCACGACAGGCAAAGAAACCTTTGAATATACGTGGCGTGATATCGCACTGTATGCGCTTGGAGTCGGCGCAAAGGAAAACGAACTGGAGTATCAGTATGAAGCGGGCTTAAAAGTGCTGCCCTCCTTCGGCGTCGTGCCTTACTGGGGGACCTTTGGGATTACTCCCCACAGAAAGCTGCCGAGAAATATTACATTCTCCCTGAACCTGGATCAGGAGAGCAGCTTTCACATGGCACACAAGCTGGTTCTGCATAAACCGATTGATCCGATGGGTGCAAAGCTCACCATTGAAGATGTCATTACAGAGGTGTTTGACAGGAACGGGAAAGGCGTCGTGATTCGAAGTGAGCTGACAGGATATGATGAAAACAACGAAAAAGTGTTTACCAATATCGGAGATACTATTTTCGGGGTGTATTCCGCGCCCGGCTCTCCGCTTTACCCCAAAAGTGAAGTGACATTCCCGGACAGGCCGCCAGATTATGTCGAAAAGGATTTTATGGCTCCAAATCAACACCTCATCTACAGAATGTCGGGGGACACGAACCTTCTGCATGTGGATTCTGAAGAGGCTCATAAGCGGGGGTTTGAAAAGCCTATCATGCAAGGACTCTGTTCATTCGGGTATGCGTGCCGTCTCGCGGCGAACCATCTCGCTGCTCACCAGCCTGAACGCGTTAAGCTGATAGAAGCGCAAATGCGCAGTCCTCTTTATCCCGGCACCGAGATTGAGCTTCAGTTGTGGAAAACAGAGGGCAACAGGGCATTTTTTAAGCTGTTTAACCTTGAGAACGGGCAGCTTGTTCTTGAAAAAGGCATGTTTGAGTGGGTATAGCCGGTGTATTCCTTCCCGCGAAGCACGCCCCATAAATAGCAATCAGGCGTCTGCTCTGTCATGGTTTCATGGTTACGGCAACCCTGGCTTGGTTACATAGGAAGAGAGACGCCGTGCGGCGTCTCTCTTCCTATGTACATGATTTGATGAGATTACGGCAGGTTTGGAAACAGTGTGAATCCAATGATGGTTACTATGGTTGCAATGGCCGGCGTAATTACCGTCAGCCAGAAAACCGGCATGTAGGCATCCTGATGGGTTTCATTGGCAACTCCGTTCACCACAGTTACAACAAATCCGTTATGGGGCAAGGTGTCCAACCCTGAGGAAGCAACTAGCATCGTTCTGTGGATCTGCGCCAGGGTGACCCCTCTCGCGGTGTAAATGGGGGCCAGAATAGGAGCCGCAATGCCCAGACCGCCGGATCCGGAGCCGCAGACACCGGCAAGCACCGTTGTGGCTACAGCCACGGCGATCAGATCCGGGCCGGGGATGGACGTCATCGCCGAAATTACTACTGGGAATCCGACGGCAGCTTTTACAACACTGCCGAACCCAACCACGCTTGCTGTGTTGCTCACTGCAGAAAATGCGTTTTTAATTCCGTCTGACATGTGCTGCAACAAAGGAACGCGATTGGTTTTGTATGTTTTCATCAGAACATACGCCAATGCGGCGCCCAGCGCCACGCCATATTCGATGGGAATGATTGATTCGCCGTTTAGTTTAATATTGATTGCGATGAGGGTTAATATCAGCGGAAGCAGAGCGATCCACGCCTTTGGGAGGGCTGTATCATCCTGGAATTTATCAGTTGTTTTGGCAACAAAATGCTCTCCTTTATTTCTGGCTTTGCGGATCATTGAGTTAAGCCACGTAACGCCGATTATTAAAGTAACAAGGGTCGCGGCAAATCCAACCACTGCGCCATCCATCAGGGAGGTTCCAAGGGCATTGACCAGTACGACCTGACCGACTTGGGGATTACCGGGCCCAATGCTGGAAAACGTACAGCAGCCGAAGATAATTGTGCCCGGAGTAAACCTGCGTGGGATATCGGCTGCGCGATAGATTTCCAGTGCGATGGGGAATACCGCAAAACAAACAACAAAGCCCGCAATGCCTCCATATGTCAGGATGCCTGTTGAAAGGATAACTGCAAGCGGCGCATTTTTTGCGCCAGCAAGCCTCATCATAGCGCGTGCGACGGTTTTGGCGCCCCCCGTAATTTCATACGCTTTTCCCATCAAAGCACCCGCCAGGAAGATCAAAAAGTTGCTCTTTATAAAGCCCACAAAGCCAGTCATATACTCAACTTTCAGAGCATCGTACAGGTCAATGCCCCCCGTAATCGCAACTACAAAGGACATGCAGATCGCGACAATGAAAATATTCACGCCTTTCATGACCAAGAAAGACAAACCAACTAGCGCAACCAACATTCCAATGATGCTAATTACTTGATTCATAATGATTCCCTTCTTACATACAATCGAACAATGAAGCCCTGTAACACCTGGTAAAAACACCTTCCAAGCTGCTGCTAACACAGAATGGATACACTAATAAAAATCGGGGGTGTTTAATTGTTGTTCGCTGAAACCTAATTACACATAAACGCCCATGACAGCCATGACAACAATACCCACAACAACGGCCACGAGATTAACAAACGGGACAAGGAAGAACGCGTAGGTATAGCATCTCTTGTACGAGTCATTGGCAATTCCGGTAATCACGGTATTAACAAAACCGCCGTTTGGCAAAGTTCCGCCAATGTGACCCGCCGCGCTGACAATACGTCCAACAAATTCCAGATTAACGTTCATAGCACTGTATGTAGGTGCGAGAATGGGAGCCAGCAAACCAACCGCGCCGGTTGCGCCGCCGCAGATAAAGGAAACGCCGAACCCTGCCAGAGCAACCGCGATAAGAGGATTACCACCCATTCCGGTAATCGCATTCATTATAACAGTGAAACCGACCGCGGATTGGGCGACGCTGCCTACGGCCACCATGGCGGCGGTATTACCAATGGAATTGAGCGCGTTTTGAAAACCCTGGCCGATATGTTTCGGTAAGGATAGCGTGTCCGTACGATATTTATTCATCAGCAATAGTGCCAGCACAGCGCCCGCAAAGACGCCAAACGCGATTGGAAGCAAAGCGGTCCCATTAATTTTGAAGTTAATAAGAACCAAGGCCACAATAATGGGTATCAAGGCCACCAAGCCGTTGGGAAGGGTGGTAACATTCTGTGCCGTATCGCTCTCAAGGGCCTCAAAATGCTCGTTGTTGGCGCGGGCTTTCTTGATGATTACGGCCAATACGATACATGCGGCAGAAATACTGGAGATGGCCATGATCACGCTGGGAAGGAATGCTGCCGTGAGCGAAACACTAAACCCGCTGGCCATGATGGCGTTTACAGGCTGTGCCACGCCAGGCCCCCAACTGGAAGCGGTACAACAGCCGCAAATGATGAGACCGGGAATAATCTGTCGGGGCAGATTTGCCTCTCGGAAAACCTCAAGCGCAATGGGAAATACTGAGAATGCTAAGACAAAACCGGCGATTCCGCCCCAAGTCATAACCCAGATGGAAGCTAAAACCGCAAAAGGAGCCAGCTTTGAGCCGAACAATTTGATAAACAGCCTTGCAACAGCCTTTGCGCCATGTGTGATTTCATAGGCCTTCCCCATAAGAGCGCCGGCCGCAAACACCATAAAATTGCCCTTGATAAAGTTGACAAAACCGGTCATAAAATCGGTCAAAACGGCCTGCTGCAAACCGCCGCCGCCCAAAACGCCGATCACAACGGAAGCGGCAATTGCGGAGATAAAAACCGAGTAGCCTTTCATGGAACCGTAGACAAGGACGGCTAGGCCCAGAAGGATGCTCAGGATGCTTAGTGCAGTCATAAAACTCCTACCTCATTTCTTTCCGTGCCTGATTCATGAACGGACTATGGTTGCATTGGCATTGGAAATATCGCCGATCTGTTCTTTGCTGTAGCCAAGTTCAGTCAGTATTTCTACGGTATGCTCGCCCATAAGAGGTGCATTTTTGTGAGGAGGAGGTATGGAAGCGCCGAATTTTACTGGAGTTCCGACAACAAGGTCTTCCTTGCCCTCGCGGGTGGTATATTTATAAATATAGCCGTTTTCCCAAGCCTGCGGATCGTCGATGGTGTCTTTGATGTGGTTAATACGGTCGTACGCGATATCGTTTTCGGTCAGAAGCCGGTCCCATTCTTCAAAGTCCTTGGTGGCAAAAACAGCGTCGATAATATCGACAAACGCCTCAGCGTTGGCCTTTCCCGCAACCTCGGTATTAAAGCGTGTATCTGAAATAAGATCTTCTCGGCCGATCATCTTGCAGAACACAGGGAAATAGCGGTCATAGACAATGACGCTCACCATCACCCACGTATCGTCCTTGCATTTGTAAGTGTTACGCATTGCGCTATCGGGTCTTTTCCGGGATTTTGGCCATTGGTTGCCGTGTTTTGTCGCCTGGAATACGGCGGAATTATTCCACAGACCCTGTCCGTAGAGCGAAACCATTACCTTCTCGCCCTTTCCGGTTTTGGCCTGCTGCACACACGCAGCGGCAATCCCGCCGGCCAGGGAGCAAGCTGTACCGAAATCTCCCAGAGCAAATGGCGGCGTCAGAGGAAACTCTCCGTTTTCAGAAAAGTCAAGCATTGCGCCCGAGCGCGCCCAGAATGCCACAGTGTCGAACCCGGCATTGTCCGCAACCGGGCCTTCCAAACCGAAGCCGGTCAGAACACCCCAAATGATGCGGGGATATTTGGCGGACATTTCCTCATAACCAAGGCCAAGCTTGTTAAGGGCCTTGATGCGGTAATTGGATACGAAAACATCTGCCTGTGACAGCAGCTTTTCCATTATCTCCTTGCCAGCCTCCGTTTTCAGATTCAGGGGAATCGAACGCTTATTGGCGTTTAGCAGTTCGCAGTGAGGGTTATCCCCTTCGTCGGCCCGCATACCGAGAACCTTACTTGTGTATCTTCCGGCCTCGCCTTCCAGCGGCTCAACCTTAATAACGTCGGCGCCCCAGTCTGCCAGCATTTTGCATGCCGCCGGGCCGGCGCCATGCGTGCAAAAATCTACGACGCGAATCCCTTTGAGCGGTTGATTAAACATTGTAAATTCCTCCTGTTGTTTAAAAGTTCGACATGATTCTTTCAGTATATTCCATTAGTATTTATTTATTTTTGAATCTGGGAGCTCGTTTTTCAAAGAACGAACGTACACCTTCTTTTGCGTCCTCCGTTTCTGCGAGCATTCCGTTAAGCTCAGCTTCCAAAACAAGCCCGTCCGCAAGGCTCATAGCCATGCCTTTATCCACCAGGTTTTTGCAGGTCTTAACAGCGATGGGGGCGTTGTCCAGGATGGATCTGATCATGGTCTCCGCTTCATTCATAAGATCGTCGTGTTCGACCACTTTGTTGACAAGCCTCATATCCTTTGCTTCGTCCGCGGTTACCTTCCTGCCCGTAAATAGCAGCTCTTTGGCCAAACCGGTACCAATGAGCCTTGGCAGCCTCTGCGTGCCCCCATAGCAGGGAGCAACGCCAAGACGCACCTCGGGAAGCCCGAAAACAGCTTTCCTGCTTGCAATTCTGATGTCACAGGCCAGCGCCAATTCTGTGCCCCCGCCCATAGCAAATCCATTTACCGCCGCAATGATTGGTTTGCCCATTGACTCAAATTTATCAAATATTTTGTGTGCGTGAGTAGACATGGCTATGGTTTCTTCACCTTTGGCGTCAATTCGTATTTCAGAAATGTCGTTTCCCGAAATAAAGGATCTGCCGGTTCCGGTAATGATTGCGCCAAGGATAGCGCTGTCCGCCGCAATGGTATCCATTGCATGCTCGAGCTCTTCTTTAGTCTTCATCCTCAACGCGTTAAGTACCGCCGGCCTGTTCACGGTGATATATGCGACCCGATCGTTTACCCGATAGATAATATCCTCGTACTCCACATTATCATCCTTCCTGTTCATTGTATTTGCTGCCTCTATGCAAAGATAAATACTAGCAAATCCAGTGCCAAAAAATTAACAAACTGTTTTGCAGAGCAAAATTCATTTGTCTGAGGCGCAAACCTTTGAAACCCCTGCGCTTTTTGAATCATGGAAAAACAGGCTCGCCCCTTCTTGTTTTGAGCGCTGTGAAAAAATATTGTGTCCTCTTGTTTCCGCGAAACACTTTGTGTCTTTGGATTGGTGCATATGCCACAATCTATTTACATCAAACGCGCAGGTATGATATAATTTTCATAAATTTAGCTGTTATGGTAAGGGGATGCTCCTATGTGCAGCGAACAACGGCGTTGGGAAAATTTACATGATCGGTGGGATCTTGTAAAAGAACTGCCTGAGCCTCTGCCATATTTCTGGAAGAGGTGCTCAGGCAAACAAATTGATCCCAGTATCAACATTTTTCCTGTGTACTCAGATAGGGAATTTCAGAAAACGAAGGAAGAATCCATTAAAATATACGCGTATTCCAATCGCTTTCTTCACAAAATGACAGAGTATTTCAGCAGATCTCGGGTTGGTTTTGCGCTTTTTGACAGCAAATGCTGCCTTTTGAGGCTGTATGGAAGCGATCAATTTATTGATTGGTGTCACAGCCAAAACATAACTATAAAAACAGATTGGCGGGAAGATGCCATTGGTGCAAATGCGGTTTCCGTCGGCATGGCAACGAGGAAATCCGTCGCCGTGGTTGGGAGTGAGCATTACTGCCATGCCCTGATCAACACAGCCATGTATTTTTCCCCGTTTATTGTAGACGATGATAAAGCTACAGGCAAACCCATTTTTTTTGGAGGTCTCGCGCTTATTTCGCCCTTTGAAAACCGAAACCAAGACTATCTCATGATGGCCGCCGCCGCTGCCAACGACGTTGCGCTGCACCTGTATACGGGCAACAGCTTCTATGAGCTTTATTATACCGAAACAAAAGGACTCCTTTCCGTTGATGTCAATACGCTGACCGGAAAACCTCATATTCTGTACCACAATTCCGCAATATTTAATATTTTGGAAACGCCATACGCCAATTTATCTTTTAAAAAAGTAGACACATTATTTGATCCGCTTCCTCAAAATGTGGAATTTTGGGATATTATTAAGACAAACCGAAAGATTACCGACGAGGACTTGACGCTCAGCATACGGGGAAAAGAAGATCATTACATCGTAACAACGGAAACCTACTGGCAGGAGCATCTTGGATTTCGGGGCATCAGATTTTTTATTACCACAGCCAAAGAAATATCGTACAATGTTTCAAAGCATATCGGCAACAACGCTTTGCTAACATTCGACCGTATCCTTGGCAATAATAGCGACTTTAAAAATGTCATTAGTCTAGCAGAAACCATTGCTAAAAGCGACAGCAACGTGCTGATTTTAGGAGAAAGCGGTGTAGGAAAAGACATCTTTGCCCAAGCAATTCATAACGCCAGCGAACGAAAAAACAAGCCCTTCATTGTTGTAAACTGCGCCGCGTTTCCGCGCGACTTGATCGCAAGCGAGCTGTTCGGATATGAAGGCGGTGCATTTACCGGTTCCAAGAAAGGCGGCAATATCGGGAAATTTGAGCTTGCCAATACCGGTACGATTTTTTTGGATGAAATTGGCGATATGCCCTTGGATTTGCAGGCTACCATATTGAGGGTAATTGAACAAAAAAGCTTTATGCGTTTGGGAAGCAGCCTGGTCACAAACGTAAATGTAAAGGTAATTGCAGCTACGAATGCAAATCTACAGCAGCTGATCGCTCAAAAAAAATTCAGAGCTGACTTATATTATCGTTTAAGCACCCTGAGACTGAATATTCCTCCTTTGCGCGAAAGAGGCGAGGACATTATTCTGCTGGCAAGACACTTTATTGAAAGTGTATCAAGACGGATTCAAAAGCCGAATATCATGACGTTGTCCGATGACGCTCAAAAGCTGCTGTGTCAGCTTCCATGGCACGGAAATGTTCGAGAATTGCAAAATCTTATCGAAGGTGTTGTTCAGCTATTTCCAATTGACGTGATCGAGCCAAAATTTATTATAGATTATCTTGGCCTCACGAATGAGTACGTTCAAGAACTTGCTGTAGATCAACGGCAAAAGAAAATCACCATAAGCAGCAATTTTAAATCCGAAGAAGGAACGGAACTTGCTGCAATTACAAAAAAAGACATTGAGGACGCACTTGTTGCTAACCAGTACAACAAGACCAATACGGCAAAGTATTTGGGTATTTCAAGAAAGACACTTTACCGATGGATGGAAAATTACAGCATCAGCTATTAAATGTCAAATTAAGCGGAATAAATCCGCATCATTGGTCTGACGCCGCAAGATGACGTTGCCCAGGATTGTGACGGTTTCAAAGCCAATCGAAATATGGCTCTCCTTGCGGTTTGTTCGAAGACATGAAATATAGGGGACATCATGTTCCATCGGATAGCGGTGTGTCAGCGCTGATTTGAAATTGCAAGTTTTTGCCGATTAAAAAATGCAGGAACGCAGCGGTGAGGGGAAGCCGGGTCCCTCACCGAGGCCGCGGAAGCGGTCAAGATGGCCTGCACCGCCAAGCTGGAGGAATTGCAGTCCGGGCTACGACAGCATCGAGATTGAGGGACAAGCGGAAAGCTGACCGGAAATTCTGGCTGTGTTTACGGCTAAAACAGCCGAAGCCGGGGACGGTGTTGACGCGGCCACGCTGGATATGAACACTTGCGCCATACCAAAAGCCACAACATTTGTCTTTTAAGACAAATGTTGTGGCTTTTTCTTTTGCAGCAGGGTATTAAGGTACATCAATTTTAACCTATACGCAGCTTAATCATCTACAGGTCCGCAATGCCGGGCTTGTTGACTACTTCACGCAGAGCATACCGCCGTCAAAGTTCATATTGCAGCCGGTGATATGGACCGCTGCGGGAGAGCTCAGGTACACGCAGAAGGCGCCCAGCTCGATCGGCTCGCCAAAACGATGGCAGGGCATCTCGTTGTCAATAAGGTTTCTCATATAATCGCTGAGATGAACCTCCAGATCGGAGTGATGAGGACCCGGGCGGATCGCATTTACACGGATACCATAGTCGCCCAGCACAATGGCCAGATAGCGGGTGAGAATATCGCCGCCTGCCTTGGCCGCATTGTAGGCGGCATTGTGGTGCCCCTTACAGCCGGATACGCTGACAGCGCCGATGGAGGTAATGTTAATGATCTCGCCGCCTCGGTTGGCCTTGATCATGTGGGGGGAGAACTCATAAATAATACCGGCTACGCCGATCAGGTCAACATCAACGATCTTTCGCCACTCGTCCATGCCCTTTTCCAGAAAACTGGTCTTAGGCGTGGTGGTGGCAATGCCGGCGTTGTTGACCAGCACATCCACATGATCAAAGAACGCAAAGGTGTTGTCGGTAGCCTCCTTAATGCTGTCCTGATCCCCCAGGTCGCACTTAATGCACGCATAACGACCGCCGTAGACCGCCAGATCCTCGCAGATCTGTTTGCCCAGCTCGTCCCGCAGATCCAAAATCACAACATTGGCCCCGCTCTCGGCAAAGGCCTGAACGATGCCGCGGCCAATCCCCCGGCTGCCGCCGGTAATCACAACATTTTTCCCCTTGACACTGAATGCATCCTGCATGGTTTTAATCGGAGGAGTAATTCTGTATTCGCTCATACTATGGGAAACCTCTTTTCAAGTGTTTTTCTAAGCGGGTCAGACTTGTTGACGCATTGCGCCGCAGGACTGGCCGCCGTCCACATTCAGAATGGCGCCGGTGCAGTAACGGCACTCGTCAGAGGCAAAGAAGAGTGCGGCGTAAGCCTGCTCAATGGGCTCTCCCGCCCGTCCCAGGGGAATGATGGCCAAGGAGGCGTTGGCATGGGCGCTGCCCGGAATCATCTTGCCGGTCCAGGTCATTCCTGGGGCGATGGCGTTGCAGCGGATATTGTAGGGGGCATATTCCTGTGCCAGAGAACGGGTGAGCTGGTTAACAGCGCCTTTCGTGGCTGCATAGGTGGACATGTGGGGGCTTCCATCCTGTCCGGAGATGGAAGAAATATTGATGATGGAACCGCTGCGCTGCTGCATCATATAGGGCAGCACCAGCTGAATCATAACCAGATAGCTCTTCACATTCAGGTCGAACAGAGGATAGTAGTCCTTGTCCAGGTTCATTTCATGGAGATTGAATTTGGTGGAAATGGCAACGTTGTTTACGAGAACATCCACCGTGCCGTGCAGCTTTATAGCCTTATCCACAAATTGCTTCATGTCCTCTTCACGAAAGAAG
>VSSQ01000880.1_pt1 | contig 14122 bp, 10 predicted proteins | sample 4763081 | NCBI WGS metagenome assembly VSSQ01 (sample SAMN12137344, study PRJNA551015) | bioreactor metagenome | isolation source: SDC9 anaerobic chlorinated ethene degrading culture | place: USA: Knoxville, Tennesee | collected 2015-01-01
TTTCTAATATATTAATTATTTCATCAACTTTTTCATCACTTTTATCTTTTATAATGGCTTCTTTTACACAATGATGAATATGTTGTTTTAAAATCAATACATTTGATTTTTTTAATAGTGATTGTGCTGCTATTATTTGATTAGATATATCAACACAATATCTGTCATCTTCCAACATCTTAATTATGCCTTCAATTTGTCCTTTAGCTGTCTTTAAAGATGCTACAGCATTTTCCTTCTCTTTATTCAATAGAATCTCCTCCTCATATATTAATTATTTGCCTATTTGTGTGATATATACAGATTTTGATAAACTCTATACCCCCGGGGGGTGTTTTCTTATGTGTATAATAACAAAAGGTTATGGAGAAATTGTGAAGATTTAAAAAATATTTTTTCGTTTTTCTAAATAAAAAATTGCTCCCATATTATTGGATTTACTCTAAAGAATTCAACACTCCTCTAATTATGGGAAATGAAATCGAATTAATTGCATATAATTCTCCGTGTATTTTAAAAATGAAAACCGTCAGACTGCGCAAAACATAATTCGCAGTCTGGTGTCCCATTGTCACATTCCATCAGTTAATAAATTCAATTGATTCAATATGTCTTTTAACTCTTCTAATCTTTCTCCGTACTCAGCCCAGTTTCCATTCTTTTGAGCTTCTGTTGCTTCATTGAAAATCAAAGTTGCTTGTTCTATTAAAACATTAATATTTGTATTGTCATATTCTTCATTAATAGGTTTTTCTGGTTCTGGTTCAGTATAAATACCAAATATTCTTTCAATAGCCTGCTCTAACGTAGGCTCCATTACAATTCTATCGCCATAGGAAACAACCACCATTTTCATTTCAGGGAAGTTGCTTTCTGTATCTGACTTAAGATAAATAGGCTCTATATAAAGCAATGAATCTTCTATTGGTACTACTAGTGTGTTACCCCTTAAAACAGTTGATCCAACCTGGCTCCACAATGTAAGTTGTGATGAAATTACAGTATCCTGGTCAATTTTTGTTTCAATCATGTTAGGTCCTGGTATTGTCTTGGTTTTTGGAAATTTATACAATACAAGCTCACCATAATTTTCTCCATCATTTCTTGCAGCCAACATTGCAATCATATTATCTTTGCTTTGAGGTGTGTATTGTGTTGTTAAAAGAAATTCAACATTATCTTCCTCTGGCAGTTTGAACATTACATAGCTTGAATCTACAGGATCCTCGCCTCTATCCATATATTTTTCATTTGCAATATCCCAATAATCTTCTCTTCCGAAGAATACTGTAGGATTCTCTATATGATATAATCTATACATATCTGACTGCACATCAAAGTAAATCTGTGAATATCTCACATGATCTCTTAAACCTTTTGGCATTTCATTCATAGGTTTAAATAAATCAGTAAATATTTTATCATATGACTTAATTATTGGATCAGTCTCATCAGCTATATAAAAATCAATTGAACCATCATATGCATCTACAACTACTTTTACTGAATTTCTGATGTAATTTACATTCCAGCCTTCAATAAATTTATCTGTAGGCTGTGAATAAGGGAATCTATCACTAGCAGTGAATCCTTCAATTATCCAGTAAAGCTTTCCATCTTCTTGGTTTACAACAATATAGGCATCCGGATCAAAATACATAAATGGAGCTATTTCATAAACTCTCTCTATTATATTTCTGTTTATTAATATTTTACTGTTAGAATCTATGTTATTGGAAATTAACATTCTATAGCTTCCTTCTCTCAAGCTAAACAACAGCTTATTAACAAATGATAGTCTTATTCCTGCTTCTCCTCCATACAGTGTTTCAACATTATCTGAGCCTGAAGGATAGTCAAATTCCTTTTCATCTGTATTAACTATTATGTATTCATCAGTTTTTTCGCCAAAATAAATTTCTGGTCTTGTGATTTTAAAATCGATATTTGTTGTTGGTGGAATATTTTTTACAAGCATTTCAGGTTGCCCTTGAGCTGTAACCTCGTTAACCTGTGATAATGTTACTCCATAACCATGAGTATATTTCAAATATTGGTTAACCCATGTTCTTGCCTGCTCATTTAAGCGATTTTGGTCTAATTCTCTTGCTGATAGGAAAACCTGCTTGTAATCGCCATCAATTACATATCTATCCACGTCCACATCATTAAAAACATAATATGGTCTTATACCCTGCAATTGATTGTAAACCTGAATCAATGGTTCCTGGTCATTAATTCTTATGTTATCAATAACCTCCTGGTTATTGTTTATATCTTCGATAGTTAAATTATTGTTTACTGGAAACTCTACATCAATTACATCATTTAAGGAATAAGCTGTTTGAGTGCTTTCGATGCTGTATTCCATATATTTTGTTTCCTTTGAAAGCTGGTCAGGTTCAACTATGAAATTTTCAACTATACCAGCAAGCCCTGTTCCTACTATAGTAATAATTATTAATGTAGCTGGAACTGTCAAAGCAAATTTTAAATTTTTCTTTCTTGCACCAATAAAAAATGTAACTGCGGCAATTAAGCATCCCACTGCTAAAACTTTATACAAATTCAATGTTATAATAACATCTGTATAACCAGCTCCAAACACTCTTCCTAATTGAGAATACAATAAATCATAGCTTCTTAACACAAATCTAACAGCTAAAAATACAAATACAAATATTCCTATAATGGACAATTCATTAATAATTCTAGATGCAAAATTTTTATTTAACACTGCACTTAAATCAAATTGTTGATTATTTAATCTCATTTCCTCAAATTGTTCAGATACATTTTTGATACTGTCCTTAATTGCTAGGTATGCATAAAACAAAACTTTTACAACAATAAGAAGGAACAATATGTTTATAATAAAATCAACTGCAGTATTAATTAAAGTCAGTTTAAAAATATAAAAGCCAATGTCATTGTTAAATATAGGGTCTGTTATACCAAAGCTTTCACTATTAATAAACTGCAATATTTCAAACCACATGCTTGATACAATATTTGCAGTAAATAAGAAACTTATTGCTACGGAAATTAATCTTATCCACAAGTTGACCTTTTTATTGGTCTGTGTATCCACAATTTCAGATTCTAAATCATATTTCTTTTTTAATTTCTTGATAAATATGTACAATAAAAAATTCAAAATTACAAAAACAGGAACACCTATGACAAATTGAGCTTTTATTTTAGTTAAAAAAGTCTCTGTATATCCTACTTCCTTAAACCATAAGTAATCTGTTGAAAATTTAATTGCACTGCCAAAGGAATTAATTAATAGAAACAATATTATAATTAATCCAATGGTGAAAAACCTTCCTCTATTTCTCATAAACCCTCCTACTGAAAATGTCTTCTGTATTTTCTTATATCATTTAAATATGGAGAAGTTATGAATTTTTAAATAAACCTTAAATAATAATTTCTTAATTCTCCACATAAACTACATAATTTTATGTTATTTATGAGTTTTAAGTATATTGTAATTTTAACTTATAGACGGAGGTGGCTATGTCTGAAGATTATGAATTAACTAAAAACAAAGAAGGTGGTTATAAAACAAAAAAGCTAAAGAAGAAAAAGAAATATAAAATTATGTGTATTATACTGCTATTAATATTAATTGCAATAATTATTGCAGGTGCATCAGTATTAAAAACTGTAATTACAATAGTTAAAAGCGTACCTGAAATAGATCCTACGAAAGTGCTTAATACACTTTCAGAAAGTTCCGTAATAATTGATGAAAATGGAAATATTATTGAGCAGATTCATGACCCTAATGAAAACAGGGAAATAGTAAAATTAAGTGATATTCCAGAATATTTGCAAAATGCATTTATCTCTATAGAAGATCAGCGTTTTGAAGAACATTTTGGTATAGATATAAGACGTATAATCGGTTCATTGCTTCACAATTTTAAGGTTGGTGACCCTACAGCTCAAGGTGCAAGTACAATAACTCAGCAGCTAGTAAAAAATTTATACTTAACAAATGAAAAGTCATGGGAACGCAAAATAAAGGAAATATATTTGGCAATACAACTTGAAAGAAAACTTTCAAAGGATCAAATACTTGAAAACTATCTTAACACCATTCCTTTAGGTCAAAGCTCCTATGGTGTTCAAACTGCAGCCTACACTTACTTCTCAAAAGACGTAAGCGAGCTAACATTAGCAGAAAGCGCACTATTAGCAGGGGCTGCTAAAAGTACTGTTCACTACGCACCTTTTAACAGATATAAATTGGATGACATAACTTATATTCCTGAAAAGGATATTGTTGGTTACGTCTATATCGGTTCAGTGCAATACGCATGTGTTTATAATCAAAATGCAATTAATAGACAACAAGTTATATTAAACAAAATGCTTGAATTAGGTTATATAACACAAGAAGAATATGACTCTGCCGTTCAAGAGGATATGCGTGCAGCATTAAATCCTGGTCAAACCAAGGTCGAAGGTATTTCTTCCACACCAATGGATTATGTAAAAGAAAAAGTAATTGAGGATTTAATTGAAGCACAAGGATTGTCCTATGAGGAAGCTGAAAGTTACTTATACAAGGGCGGTTTGACAATATCTACTACAATTGATATAAACATGCAAAAATCCATTGAAAATTCATATGCAAACTTTTCAGCCTTATTCTTGGGAGCAGAGCATTCAGGAGATAAACCAATTGCCCAAGACTGGAGATACTTCAAATGGTCAAATGGTGAAGGCATAGGAACCTTGGATTCAGCTCTTAACATTTTGAATGAAAATGGTCAACTCATTTATTACGCAAAAAACAATATTATGAATGCAGAAAACAGCGTATATTTAACTGCTGATGAGTACTACTTTGATGATAATGGAAATTTGGTAATAAGTTCAAAGAAATTTGATATATACAGTTCTTCTGTGGATATAGTAGATGCATACACTGTTGATGAAAAATTAAATTTTGTTTCTCATCAAATAGGAATCCTAAACATTGGCAACAATTATGAAATTCTTGAACAAAAAGGTTTAAAGGGAACTTTCAGAATACCTAAGAGCTATGTTGAAAAAAATGCTGAAATGTTCCAAGTTGGGAGTGATAATTACTTAAGAATTCCTGCGGGATATTTCTACTTCCAGGAAAAAGGAGTCGTCCAGCCTCAGTCAGCAACAGTTATAATGGATTATAAAACAGGTAAAATAAAAGCTATGATTGGCGGAAGAAATATTGAAGGAAGCAAGTTGTTCAACCGTGCAGCTGATGCAACAAGACAGCCTGGTTCTACGATAAAGCCCTTATCCGTCTATTTGCCTGCTCTTGATTTAGGATATTCAGCTGTTTATCCGATAGATGACCTTCCAAGATACAAGGAGGGCAGCAATGACAGATGGCCTAAGAACTGGTATGAATACAGAGATATTAAATATTGGGGATTGCAGACTCTTCGTAAATCCGTGGAGCAATCTATTAACACTAATGCTGTTACAATGCTTGAAACAATAGGAAAAGATGCTGCTATGAATTCACTGGCAAAATTAGGATTAATAGATTTAAACAATCCTGAAAATGATACATTTATTTCTCCATCAGAAAATCCTTCATACAATGATGTTAATCTGGCTTCTCTTGCATTAGGAGGTTTAACTAAAGGATTTACACCTCTAGATATGACAGCTGCATATGGAGCAATAGCAAATGACGGTGTTTACATTGAACCAATAGCTTATACAAAGGTAGCAAACAGCAAGGGCGAAACAATATTGGAAAAAGTTCCTGAAACCCACGTTGTTGTAAGTCCTGAGGTTGCATCTTTAATGAAGGATATTTTAAGAACTACAGTTAATCCTGGTCTTTCATACAAAGCTAAGCTTCCTGCTGATATGGGAATTGAAGTTGCTGGTAAGACGGGAACAACCCAGGCAAATGGAGACTTCTGGTTTGTAGGATTTTCTCCATATTATGTAGGTGGTATATGGGTTGGAAATGACAATGTGCAAATGAAGCTTTCAGGTGACAGTGGTGCTAATGCTAGATTATGGAGTGCTATTATGACTCCAATTCATCAAGGTCTGCCTCCTGCTAAAATTGAACGTAATCCTAATTTGATTCCTGTACAGGTTTGCAGTATTTCAGGTCAATTGCCATCTGAATTATGTGAATTAGAGACAAGAAGCAACCATATAATTACAGAATATTTTGTACCAGGTACACAGCCAACTGAGAAATGTGATATTCATGTAAAAGCAGAAGTTTGTACAGACCATAATTTGCTTAAATCACAGTATTGTCCTGAAGATTTAGTAGAAACTAAAGTTTTTTTTACTAGAGATCCATTATATGACCCTGATATAGGAACAGACAATTATGAAGCAAAAAAACTTTACCGCCAAATACTAGAAGATTCAATAACCTTTTCGTTAGATGAATTAAAACAAATATATATAAGCCAAGCCACCTGGGATGACAATAACAAATTAACTCATGTTTTAGGAGTTTCTGTTGAAAATTTGAGTTCTTCTAACTCAATTGTAGAAGATTATCCATATCAAACACCTACTAAAACTTGTACGTATCATACAAAATGGCATTATGAGCAATGGATTATCCAGAAAAATTCTACTAACGACAATAAAATTCATAATAACTTGAAAAATACTATTTCAGATAATGTTAATGAATTAATAGATAATGACAATACAGGCAATTCAATTAACAAACCAACAGATTCAAAGTTGGAATATATTATAAAAAATTGATATATTTATTTTTAAATTATAAATGACAAAAAGCATCTGTCATATGAACAGATGCTTTCTTATTACCACAGTTGATTTATACTACAGATGAAACATTCTGAGACGATTCAGGATTTTCTACAAAACTTCTTCTGCATGATTCACTGCAAAAATAATAAGTTTTTCCATTTAAATTTTGTTTTATTGCTGTTTCAGGATTAACATACATACCACATACTGGATCAATAACCATTTCAACTTGATTACTATCTATCCTGCCATTACCCGTTGGTCCTGAATGCACATGACCTTCATCGCTATGTCCACCATGAGAATGTCCACCACAACACCCTCCACCTTTAAACATCATATATCCCATTACACCTATTAAAAGAAAATACAAACCGTTCTGTAATACAAATTCCATAATTTTTTCCTCCTGATATTAATTTCTAGTATTATGATAAAGAATACTTATGAAGTTTTTGTGGAGAATACAGTTTTTTATTAATATAATTTATCATCATTATACAAATGTACTCTTTCACCTGAATTCCCTACATCACTAAATACTAATGAAAAAAATTCAGTTTCAGAATTTATGATTTTATTGCCATTAAACTCATTCTTAATTGTTAAAACTCCGTTTATGTGATGAATATCATTGTTTTTTAATTCCCATTCAAATCCGTCATTTATAATAATTCCTTTATCTGTACGAAGCTCTATATACTTACTAATCTCTTGATATGATGATAAATCTATTGAATGCGTTCCAAGTGATACATTAAATACCAAATTATCAATGTCCCCATTTCTAGGGCTTAAATAATCCACTATAATATCTATATTTCCCTCATTGCTAAAAGTAATATACTTTGAGAATATACTGTTTTGTGTTTCACCATATATTTTTTCTTCTTGTTCATTGGAAATTTCATTTGAGCTTTCATCAATATTGCCTTTTATATCTGAAACTTGCTCCTGCTCATTAGTTTTTGGTTGTTCATTTTCCTTAATAGAAGGATTAATGACCTTAAGAATTACATACAATATCAATAATCCAACTGCGCATATAATAATTAATTTAATACTTTTTTTCATAACAACACCTTATCCTAATTTTATCTTTCATATTTTTTATATTTATACATTAACATATAATTATGAAGTAACTATGGAATTTTTAAATTTATATAAGATCAATATTTAAATTTAAAATCTAAACAATTTAGCTTCTAAAAAAGAACTAGCCAATTTATACTAGTTCTTATTATTTATTAGTATTTTCATCCTTGTACATAATAAAAAACAAATACTGATACTGCAATTAACACAATTAAATATAATATTGAAGTGCTTAATTTAATTTCTTTATTAACCAAATCATTATTATATTCAGATCTATTTTTTGAAAGTATTTTGTAAACTACAATTCCTATGATTACTAAAATCAAACTCAATAAATGAGAAATTGAAAATGGACCCCATATTATTGGATTTATTCTAAAGAATTCAACAATTCCTCTAATAATAGGGAATGAAATCAAATAAATTGCAAATAATTCTCCGTCAAATTTTTTATGATAACTTCTTCTCCATAGAAATATAAATAATATATAATCCAAAATAAATTCATAGACTTGTGCAGGATGTAATATCTGTCCACCATAATTAATGCCCCATGGCATTATATTATTCATAGTTTTTCCGAAAACATCACAGCCTACTCTTCCAATTCCTTGGGCCAACGGCAATGCTGTAACAATAATATCAGCTAGTTTTAAAAATGACTGTTTCTTTTTGACAGTATATATATATCCAGTAGCTATAGCTGTAAAAATCCCTCCATGAATTGATAATCCCCCTTCATAGATTTTAAAAATCTCGGCAGGATTATTAAAATAAATTGATGGATTATAGAATAATATATAGAATAATCTTGCTCCAAGTACCCCTGATATGATTGTAATTAAAATTAAATCTGTTATTGTTTCTGAACTAATATCCTTTTTTTTTGCTTCATTTATAGCAAAAATTGTTCCTGCAGCAATACCTGCTGCTACCGCCACTCCAAAAAAATATATATGAAATGGACCAATACTAAATAACTCTTTCATTATAAACATCTCTCCTTTTATCACACTGCTAATTCTACTAAAGATTTAAAAATAAAAACAAAAATTATATTCATCTAATTATTAATAATTAGGTTAAGTGGTAAGCATTATTTTACATAATCCAGAGGATTTTGTGGCACACCGTTAATTCTGTATTCAAAATGAACATGATTCCCTGTTGAATAACCTGTAGAACCTACTAAAGCAATAGTTTCTCCTTTTGATACTGCTTGTCCTTTACTAACCAGTAATTTAGAAGCATGAGAATAAAGAGTTGAAATTCCTCCTCCGTGATCTATAATTACATAATTGCCGTAAGACCAATGGTACCCGGAAAAAATAACAATTCCATCATTAGAAGATACAATAGGCTGTCCATATGGACCTGGTATATCAATTCCATGATGATTTGACCATGCTCCGGTTATCGGATCAGCTCTTCCACCAAAGTAAGATGATATTCTACTATATCCCGGTAAAGGCCAACCCATTCCACCTCCAGAAAATTCACCTGCTCCCTGTAAAGATAAAATGTCTCTTTCAATTTGACTTGATTGGGCTTCTTCGGCAGCCATTAGCAATTCAAGGGATTTAATATCCTGCTCAAGACTTGAAATATATCCGTCTTTAGCTTTAGAGGCTACCTCAACACTTTCTTTCTTATCATTTAATTCTTTTATTACATCTGCCAATTCAAGTTTTTCATTTTCAAGGCTTAACTTAACTTCTTCAACATTCTTTTTTTGTACTTCAATACTTTTTAATAATTCTACGTCACTTTCAACAATTAGTTTTACCATATCTACACGTGTCAGAGCATCGGTTAAATTTTCTGAATTAAGTATTAATTCTATGTAGCCAGAAGTACCATTCATATACATGGCTCTTAGTCTTTCTTCAAGCACTTTGTTATTTTCTTCAATTTCTTTATTTAGTTTAATAATTTCTTCTTCATTTAAATTAATTTTCATATTTAATTCTTGTTTTTGAAGTTCGTAACTTTGTAGTTCTAAATTAAGTGCATTAATCTCCAGTTGTAAGCTGTCTATATCTGCTTGAATATCATTTCTCTCATTTTTTAAAGCATTTGCTTGATTCCTGTATTCTAAAATTTGATTTTGTATACTTGCTTGTTTGTTTTGCAAATCATTAATGCTTCCTCCAGCATTTAATGGTGTCAAACTTTCAATGGCAAATATTATGCTCAAGCTTAAAATTATAGATTTCTTAAACATACGTATTCTCCCTGTCAAATAAATTATGTATTCTACAAATAATGACAAAGATATCAAAATATTATGGAGTTTCTATGGAGAAAATTATTTTTTATCTCCACAATAACTTCATAATTTAAATTTATACTGTACCCATAGAAATTAAAAAAAGGAGAGATAGATATGTTTAAAAAAGTATTAGGTTTAACTACTGCTGTAGTAGTTGTGTTAGGATTAGCTACTGTTTCACTTGCAAAAGTAAGTATAGAAGAAATAATAAGCAATCCAGTATATGCACAAACTTCTGTGACAACAAATAATGGTTCATATAGTAAGTATGATATGTTTGAAGCAATGAGAAATAATGGCTTCACCGATATAGCAGATGACTTGAAAAACGGCAATTACAAGGCCATGGATGATTTCATGAATAATATAAATGAAGAAGATTATCAGAAAATGATTGATCTAATGAGAGAAACAAATCCTGGAATGTCAGAAATGATGGAAGGCATTGGAAGAGAACAAATGATAGAAATGCATAATGCCATGGGAGGAGCAGGTGGCTGCCATGGAAATAATAGAAATGATGTATTCAGTGAAACTAAGACTATCTTATAAAAATTATTATAAATTAAAATAATTATAAAACGACTTGCCATAAAGTAAGTCGTTTTTATAATATAATTACAAATTATTTAATTAACTCATTTAATTTTTCACCTTTAATTTCGTCAGAACTCCAACCGATAACTGCAAACTTTCCTTTTGAATGCTCCCCAACTTTGTTGATCCACTCTATTTCGTTGCTTGCTTTAGCAGATAACAATTTATTTGTAGTCTTTGATTTATAAAGAGAAGAATTTACAACCCACCAATTTGTAAATATATTTGCACGTTTTAAATCTTCTTCTAATCTCATCGCTTCGTAAACTGGAGTTGCTTCTGGTAAATTTACAATAACTACCTCAGTTTCAGCAGAATTCTTGAGCCTTGGTAATAATTTTTTTGCTGATTCTGGAATGTCACCTTGAGAACGTGATATTTCTTGATTGTAACTTTGGGTTGATTCTAACAAAAGCAATGTGTGACCTGTTGGTGCAGTATCTACTACTACAACTTGGTCTTCCGCTTTTTCAACTATATCTGCAAATGCCCTAAATACAGCAATTTCTTGTGTACAAGGAGAACGCAGATCTTCCTCTACATAAGCTATATCATCTTCTGACATTATTTCTTTTGCTTTAGATAAAACCTCATCTTGATATTTTTTAAGTACTTCTTTTTCATCTATGTGACTCATAGTGATACCGCTTTGCTCTTTAATAACAAAATCAAGATGAGCGGCAGGATCAGTCGTCGTTAAATGAACCTTTTTCCCCTTTTTAGCTATTCCTAATGCAATTGCTGCAGCTATTGTAGTTTTACCTACTCCACCTTTTCCCATAGTGAAAATCACTTTTTTGTTGGTATTGTATAATTCATCTATTATATCTCTTAATCCTTTTAAAGACTCTGCCTTTATCTTTTCATCGTTTAATATTAGTTTGTTTTCTGTTAAGAATGATCTTACATTTTCAACACCTGTAATATTATAAGCTCTAAGAGGTATAAAATAGGTTGTTATATTTTTGAATTCCTTAGGCATTTCGGACAATGCTTTTTGTTGCTTGTTGTAAAAGCTTTCTGATATTTCATCATCATACTCATTAAATAATCCATTAATCACCAATGCTTGATTTTTTACGCCTATATCTGATAGTTCCATTGAAGCTCTTTTGGCTTCTTCTATCGGCCCAACTTCAGGTCGAGTAACTAATATTAGAGTTGTTAAGCTTCCATTGGATAATGTTTCAACTGCTTTTTTGTAAACATCTTTTTTTTCTTCAAGACCTGAAAGTTGACCTAAGCATGATGCACCATGAGTACTTTCACTTATGAAGTTGCTCCATGCAGATGGTAGCTGTAGCATCCTTAAAGTATGACCAGTTGGTGCAGTATCAAATATTATATTGTCATATTCTTGCTCTGCAGTTTCATCTGTAATGAAATTTGAAAATTCATTAAATGCTGCTATTTCCACAGTACAAGAACCTGACAACTGTTCTTCCATACTTTTTATAACTGATTCAGGCATCAATCCTCGATATGGTGTAATTACACTTTCACGATATTCTGCAGCAGCTTGCACTGGATCAAGATTAGCAACTGTAAGATTTGGAACTTCATTAATAGGTACACCCTTGTTATTTAACTCAGTATTAAACACATCCTGTAAATTTGAAGCAGGATCAGTACTGATTAATAAAACTTTTTTACCCATATCTGCTAATGTTACAGCAGTGGCACAAGCAGTGGATGTTTTGCCCACACCGCCTTTGCCTGTGTAAAATAAATATTTAGTAAACTCAATATTTTTCGGATTAAATATATTCAAAGTAAATTATCTCCTTATTTTTTAATATTTGAAGTCTAAGTTTTAAGTCCAGCCTTACTTAGTTTTTGGTGACGGAAACCAATGTTGTGTTTTATTAACAAATTTAACAAGTGTCAACATTGTAGGTACCTCGGTTAAAACGCCAACAGTTGTAACTAAAACCACCGGGGAATCGGGACCAAAAAGTGAAATGGCTACTGCTACTGATAATTCGAAAAAGTCAGAAGCACCAATAAGAGCTGCAGGAGCGGCTATATTATGAGGCTGTTTAGTCACTTTGCACATTAAATATGCAAAAATAGCTGTAATAACATTTTGCAAAATTAATGGTACTGCTATTAAAAGTACATGGAATGGGTTATCTAAAATAACATCTCCTTGAAATGTAAAGATTATAACTAAAGTTAAAAGTAAACCAAATGTTGTTATACCATCAAACTTAGGAACAAATTTCTCGTTAAAATATTCATCACCATGTTTCTTTATCATTACTGTACGGGTAATAAAACCAGCAGTTAATGGTACAACTACAAACAATACTATTGAAAATAATAAAGTATCCCAAGGAATAAAAATATTGTTAACTCCAAGCAAGAAAGAAACTATAGGTACAAATAGCACAATAATAAGCATGTCATTAATTGAAACCTGTACAAGTGTATGTGCAGGATCTCCATTTGTTAAATTGCTCCAAACAAATACCATTGCTGTACATGGTGCTGCACCTAAAAGTACTGCGCCTGTAACATAGCTTTGCGCTAATTCAGCAGGTATAAAAGCTTTGAATACAACATAAAAGAAAAATGATGCTAACCCGAACATCAAAAAAGGTTTTATAAGCCAACTGGTTCCCGTAGATATAATTACTCCAGTAGGATGTTTTCCTACATTTTTAATAGATTTAAAATCTATTTTCATCATCATTGGATATATCATAATCCAAATTAAAATTGCTATAGGAATGTTTTGCTGAGCATATTGAATTTTTTCAAGAAAATCCGGTATGCCTGGCAAATACTTACCTATTAAAATTCCTGCGGTCATACATAAAATTACCCATACAGTTAAATATTTTTCAAAAAAACTAATAGCTGATTTATTTTCACTACTCATAATAATCCTCCCATTATTTACATAAGTCCTGCAGTTTGCAGTTTTCATATTTAGCACAATCATCTACGTAACAAGGAAAGGTACTAATTTTTAATTTTAAATAATCATATAATTCCTTATTGTCATTTATAAATTCATCACTTATTTTGTAATACGTCCACTGTGCATTTTTATAGCTGTCTAAAATTCCTGCTTTTTTAAGTACGTTTAAATGCCTTGATGCATTGGACTGAGTAAGTCCTAAACACTGTTCAATTTCACAGACACACATTTCAGCTCTAAGTATTTGTGATAAAATTCGTAATCTTGATTCATCAGCTAATGCCTTTAAAATATCAATCATAATTCCTCCTAACAACAATCACCGTCACTGTCACAGCCACATCCGCCTGATTTTTTTATAGTTGCTTTTAAAACTTTTGGCTGAGAACCAAAGTCGCTTACAGATAAGTCAAAAAATTTTGCTATTTCATCATTGGTTGGATATCTTCCCATTACGACTA
>VSSQ01000712.1_pt2 | contig 14111 bp, 12 predicted proteins | sample 4763081 | NCBI WGS metagenome assembly VSSQ01 (sample SAMN12137344, study PRJNA551015) | bioreactor metagenome | isolation source: SDC9 anaerobic chlorinated ethene degrading culture | place: USA: Knoxville, Tennesee | collected 2015-01-01
GAGCGCAATCTGGCCCATCTGGCGACCAATGCTCACGGTCGGAAAGGCGGTGTCAAGTCTGGGCGCGGCGGTCGCGCGCTGCTCTCTGGGTTGATGTCCTGCGCGCGATGCGGCTGCCGTATCACGGTCACGTATCCGGGCCAGGCCTTGAGCCCGGTCTACCGCTGCGACTACATGAACACGATGCTTGGTCACGACAGGTGTGTTCATTTTGGCGGGTCACGGATCGACGCCGCGATCGCCGCAGAGATTCTTCGCGTGGTGCAGCCCGTTGCGATAGAAGCAGCGAGGGAGGCGGAACGAATGCTGACAATGGCCAGCGAAGAACGACGACGCGCTGCGGAGCTCGACTTGCAGAAGGCGCAGTATGAGGCTGGACTGGCAGAGCGCCGCTATGCGGCCTGCGATCCCGAGAACCGACTTATTGCGGCCACGCTTGAACGGAACTGGGAGGCGACCCTGCAGCGTCTCGAGGCGTGCAAAATGCGCGTTGACGTCGGTGAGGCCCCCATCGTCGCAGTGGAACCGCCTGACCTTGAAGGTTTGGCCGAAGAGGTGGCCACGGCCTGGAACGCAGCTGGCGTCAGCGCGCGGACCCGCCAACGCCTGGTGCGCACGCTGATCAAGGACATTGTCGCGGACGTCGATGAGCAAAGTCGCGAAGTGATCTTGACCATCCACTGGCAAGGTGGCCAACACTCCCAGCTGCGCGTCAAGAAGCCCAAACCCGGCCAGCATGGCCGCGTCACTTCCGAAGATGCCTTGACCTTGATCCGATCCATGGCCGGACGTTGGAGCGATAGTGACATTGCTGCGACGCTCAACAGAATGAGCCTGCGCACGGGGTGCGATCACAGCTGGACCGCGAAACGGGTCTCCTCCACCCGGAAGATCAATGGCATTCGAGCTTACGCGTCGGCCGACAAGCAGGGCGGGTGGCTTACGATGGCCGAAGCGGCTGAGAAACTGGGGGTGACACATCACGTCATCCGCCGGTTAATCAAAGAGAAAATCCTGCCGGCTGAACAGGTTATGCGGCACGCACCACATCAGATAAGAATCGTCGACCTCGAAAGTGATGCGGTTGCCGAAGCCCTGAGGCACCGAAATGCCCCGTGTCGCGATCCCCGGCAAACTACACTTCCAATGATTACAAACACTTAGAATGAGGTGCATAATGAATCGTTGTCGGCCCGCTGGCTCTACCGCCAGCTTGAGGTCAAATACGACCACCTCACCTCGGACGAGGCCATCGAGGAGGGGATCATCGTCAACGAGTACACCTTCACCGAAGCCGGGCGGCGCTTCGGGTGAGAGCGTGGACAGTTCATTTGATCTTTACAATGGGGCCATATGATCTACATTCAGGCCAATGGAGGACGCCATGTACGTTGCTGAGAAAATCCGGGAACCTGCGCAGGTTAACGCCGTCGCGTTGAAGGCCTACGCGCGCGTGGCCGACGCCTGGGGTCTCAGTTTGAAGGAAGCGGCGGGCCTTGCGGACATGTCAGAGAGCACCTGGAAGCGCGCCAAGAAGCCGGGTTTCGCGGGGGAGCTGACCAAGGATCAGTTGCTGCGGCTGAGCGCGGTGATCGGCATCTACAAGTCGCTCGAACTCTACTTCTCCGAGCCGCTCGCGCGAAGCTGGTTCACCCGCCCGAACACCGGCCCGCTGTTTGGGGGCAGCCGTCCGCTTGACACCGCCATCGACGGGGGCTTGCCGCAGATCCTCGCGGTGCGGACCTATCTTGATGCGTTGCGTGGTGGGGCATGAAGCAGACCGAGGTTTCCGATCGTGGTCTCGTTCGTCTCCTGCCAGCCACCTACCACAAGCCACCGTCCTTGCGGGGTCTCGTCGATACCGATGACGAAATGGAGATCCTGGCGGAGATCGAGGGCCTGACCAGCGGCCGTCTTCTGGCGGAACGTGGCCGCAACCCGCATCTGGACCCGCGCGAGCTGGCCTGGCAGCGCCGCAGCCGAGATCTGCGCATCTATGGCGACAGTCATGTCAACGCGGCCTTCACCTATACCCGCGCTGGCGGAAACCGCTTCAACACCGAGGAGCGCGGCGCGTGGTATTGCGCATGGGACGTGATGGTGTCCGTCAGCGAAGTGGCCTGGCACCGCACGCGCGAACTCGGCTTTACCGGGAGCTTCCATGACAGCGCCCGCTATGTGGAATTGCTGGCGGATTTCATCGGTGTCTTCGACGACATGACCGACGAGGTGGGCCATCCCGCGCTGCATCCCGATCCGGCTGTCGGATATCCCGAGGGCCAGAGCCTCGCCCAACATCTGCGTCGAGCGGGATCCCGCGGTCTGATCTACCCTTCGGTCCGTGCTCCTGCACCGGGCGGGAATTGCCTCGTCTGCTTCGAGCCTCACGCGATCCAGAACGTGCGGCCGGGCGCGTCTTGGGATCTTGTGTGGGATGGGACACCGCACTACTCGATTACGGCTGTTGGTTGACCGGTCAGATTGTGGGCGCCCTTGGATGGCTTGAGAAATGAAAGCACCTGACAGCAACAACCACGACATCACTAACTTGAAGCCACGCGACTATCAGGCGTTCTTTGATGCTTTGGATTCCCCGGCTTCACCGACCGAGGCGTTGCGTGCTGCTTTTCGTCGACGGAGAGACTTCCCTGCTGGTCTTTACGGTATCAAGCAAGCCGACGACTCGTAGTAGTCATCTGTTCCCGTCGATCCACTTCGACATCAGCCCCTTGTCGCGGAAGCATTCGTCCGGGACGGCGCGCCGTTTGATCCGAGCGAGTTTCTCCGCGAAGGCCACCTGCTTTGACGTAGGCAGCCGGTCCATTTCGGATACCGGCTTCAGCTGGGCCTGCGCCTCGATCCAGGCGCTGAGCGACCGGCGATCCTGCTGGACCTCCCAGGGCAGGAGGGTCTGGTTGCGCAGGGCGAGCGATCGCGCATAGGCGATCTGCTTGGGCGTCGCGGGCAAGGCGTATGTGGTGCCGTCCATCGGGAAACTCCCTTGCTGGCTTGGCTTTCAATATAGAACATAACGGGAACAAAATCAAGCTGAGCCTCCGGGGCGCGTCGGTTCGAGAGGGAGAGATGGGCGGGGGAAGATCAGGCCTGAGGGTGCCCGAGAGAGGGCGTCCGGGCCGGTCCCTGTCCCTCATTCCGGAGTTTCCCGATGACCTATCTCGCGCCAGTTGCGCCTCCCGTTCCTGTGCCATATCGCGATCCCGCGCCCGCGCCCGCGCCCGCGCCCGCGCCCGCGATCCTCGCCGTGGCCGAGGCTCTGCAGCCCGATCTCGCCCAAGGCTTCCACATCGACGCGCTGCGTCTGCGGCTGGAGATGGAGCGCGCCTTTGGCGGCTCCGATGCCGATGGCGCCTGGGACTGGAAGCTCGCCTATGAGGCGGGCGAGGTGGCGCTAGTCCTCTTCCTGCGGAAATTCGGCCATGCTCTGCTCGCCCGGGCGGGCTCGCCTGCCGCGCTGCTGCCGATCCACGCCAAGGTGGCGTGCCTCTTGCCGACGCACACCCGGCGCTCGGAGGAAATGGAGCGCTTCCAGCAATTCTCGACGCCGCTGCCTATGGGACTCGCTGCAATGGCGGCGGCGCAGATCACGCCGTGCGACCTGGTCCTCGAGCCTTCGGCCGGGACCGGGCTTCTCGCGATCCTCGCTGAAATCGCAGGCGGCAGCCTTGCGCTGAACGAGTTGGCAGACACCCGTGCTGATCTTCTGCGCCTCCTTTTTCCGGGGCGCCCGGTTACCAGTTTCGACGCAGCGCAGATCGACGATCATCTGGACGCGGGCTTGCGCCCCAGCGTCATCCTGATGAACCCGCCCTTCTCGGCCGTGGCCAATGTCGATGGCCGCAGTACCGAGGCGACGGCTCGGCATCTGCGCTCGGCCCTCGCGCGCATTGCTCCCGCCGGGCGATTGGTCGCGATCACCGGCGCAAGCTTCGCACCTGATGCGCCCGCCTGGTCCGAGACCTTCGGCCGCCTGACCGAGAGTGCCCATCTGGTCTTCACCGGCGCTGTGTCGGGGGCAGCCTTCGCAAAGCATGGCACCAGCTTCGAGACCCGGATCTCGGTCTTCGACAAGTGCCGTGGCGGCGAGCGGGGTGGCATTACCGCTGATCTGGCACGCTCCATCTCGCCGGATGTGGCGCAACTCCTCGCCCGGATCGTGGCCGAGGTCCCTCCGCGCCTCGCGTTGGATGCGGGTGATGTCGCTCGAACCCGAGCCCCCTTCCCGGGAGCTCCTGCCCGTGCTTCTGGCTACGCGGCTGGAAAACCGCGTGCAGCGCCGTCGGCCAGCGTCGCGGCGAATGTCTCCGCGCCAGATGCCGAAGACCTCGCCTACACGCTGCGCGAGACAGCGGACGGCCACGGCGCCGCGCGCATTTCAGACGCGATCTACGAGACCTTCCGCCTGCAGGCGATCGACATCCCCGGCGCGGCACCGCACCCGACCAAGCTCGTGCAGTCGGCGGCCATGGCTTCGGTCGCGCCCCCTAAGCCCACCTACCGGCCGAAACTCCCCGCCGCCGTGCTGCGCAACGGTCTGCTCTCCGAAGCGCAAATCGAGACCGTGATCTACGCGGGCGAAGCGCATGGCGCCTATCTCGCAGGGTCGTGGAGTGTAGATGAAGCCGGCGACATGGTCTCGGCCGCACCCGACGATGCCGCGGACGCTGTCCGCTTCCGCCGCGGCTTCTTCCTCGGCGATGGCACCGGCGCGGGCAAGGGCCGCCAATCGGCCGGGATCCTGCTCGACAACTGGTGCAAAGGTCGCCGCAAGGCGCTCTGGATCTCGAAGAGCGACAAGCTTCTCGAGGACGCGCAGCGCGACTGGTCGGCCCTTGGCCAGGAACGCTTGCTGGTCACGCCCCTGTCGCGCTTTGCCCAAGGCAAGGACATTCCGCTCACGGAAGGCATCTTGTTCACCACCTATGCGACGCTGCGCTCTGAGGAGCGCAGTGCCAAGAAGTCCCGCGTCGACCAGATCGTCGACTGGCTGGGCGCCGACTTCGACGGGGTGATCCTGTTCGATGAAAGCCATGCCATGGCCAATGCCGCCGGATCGAAGGGTGAGCGTGGCGATACGGAAGCCTCGCAGCAGGGCAGGGCGGGTCTGCGCCTGCAACACAAGCTGCCCAATGCTCGCGTGGTCTATGTCTCGGCCACCGGTGCAACGACCGTCCACAACCTCGCCTATGCACAACGGCTCGGTCTCTGGGGCGGGGAAGATTTCCCCTTCGCGACGCGGGCGGAATTCGTGCAAGCCATCGAAGCTGGCGGCGTGGCTGCTATGGAGGTCCTCGCCCGCGACCTTCGGTCCCTCGGCCTCTACACTGCCCGGTCCCTCTCCTACGATGGCGTCGAATACGAGATGCTGGAGCACGCGCTCACGCCCGAGCAGCGCGGCATCTACGATGCCTATGCCGGGGCCTTCGCCATCATCCACAACAACCTCGCGGCCGCCATGGAAGCGGCCAATATCACGGGTGAGAACGCCACGCTGAACCGCCAAGCCAAATCTGCTGCCCGATCCGCCTTCGAGAGCGCGAAACAGCGCTTCTTTGGCCATCTGCTCACCTCCATGAAAACCCCCACGCTGATCGCGAGTATCGAGGCCGATCTGGCGGCAGGCCACGCGGCCGTCATCCAGATCGTCTCGACCGGCGAGGCACTGATGGAGCGCCGCCTGTCGGAGATCCCGACCGAGGAGTGGAACGACATCCGCGTCGACGTCACGCCACGGGAATACGTCTTATCCCGAGCTCCGGATAAGACATAATATGCCGCGTCACCGTTATGCGGAGTTCGGGATTTCAACCTGTTGTTCTGATGATTCATTTTCGGGTTTCCACTTTGGATAATCATGATGCCTCTGCTCTCAACCGCAGAAGGAAATCCCCCCATGAACTCCCCCTCCAACTCTCCGCTCGGCGGCCGTGCTGACGATCGGGAAAGCCTGCTTACGCGAGCCGCTTTCCCGCTTTATGCTGGACGGGATGGAAAGGATTGGGTGGAAACCGCGGTGGCAGAAAAGAGCAACATCGAGGCGGAAATGGCGCGGGTTCGAGCGCGTCTAGCCAATCTGGATGCCGAACGGCAGCAGCTTCAGCGCGAGATGGCGTCCCTCGAGGTTCGCCTCGCCGCTAAGCACGCGCCAGCCGTGAAACAGCCTTCCTTCGAGGACGCTCCGGTGACGAACAGTTCGCCGTCGCATGAAAAGGTTGATCTGTTCCGCCGCCTGTTCGCCGGTCGGCCTGACGTATTCCCGGTGCGATGGGAAAACAGGAAGACCGGTCGCTCAGGATATTCGCCTGCTTGTGCCAACGAATGGGTGAAGGGCATCTGCGGCAAGCCGAAGGTCAAATGTGGCGAATGCCCCCATCAGAAGTTCATCCCGCCGGACGAAAGCATCATGGAAAAACACCTGCGCGGTGATGATGGCCGAAGCGGAGATTTTGTCGCCGGCGTCTATCCGCTGCTGCCCGGTGATACATGCTGGTTCCTGGCGGCGGATTTTGACAAGGCATCCTGGACGGATGACGCGAATGCCTTGCTCGAAACCTGCCGGGTGAAGGGAGTTCCCGCAGCGCTGGAACGATCGAGGTCGGGGAACGGAGGTCATGTCTGGATCTTCTTCTCCGAACCGGTCGCCGCCCGTCTGGCGCGCCAGCTCGGGTCGGTCCTGATCACGGAAACGATGGAAAGGCGGCCGGAAATCGGCTTTGCTTCCTATGACCGGCTGTTTCCAAACCAGGATATCATGCCGCTCGGCGGCTTCGGAATCTGATCGCACTGCCGCTCCAGAACACTGCGCGCAAGACGGGCAACAGCGTCTTTGTAGACACGGACATGCGGCCTTTTGCCGATCAGTGGGCTTATTTGTCCTCCCTGCCGAGAATGTCGGCGGCGGCGGTGACCGACCTTGTCGAAGCGGCAGAGCTTTCCGGGCGGGTGTTGGGCGTCCGCATGCCGGTGGATGACGAACAGGCGGACGAACCCTGGAAAATGCCCCCCTCGCGCCGCAGCACGCCGCGCCGCCTCGATGTTCCCGTTCCACCGACCATCAAGGTGACGGTCGCAGACCAGATCTATATCGACCGTTCGGAGCTGCCTTCGGCCATGATTGCCCAACTGGTGCGGTTGGCCGCGTTCCAGAACCCTGAATTCTATCGTGCGCAGGCGATGCGGTTGCCGACATTCGGCAAGCCGCGAATTGTGTCCTGTGCCGAACTGCATCCCCGACACGTCGCCCTGCCGCGCGGCAGCTTCGACGAAGCGATCGGGTTCCTGTCCGATCACGGTGCGACAGCCGATCTGGACGATTTGCGCGAAGACGGAACCCGCTTGCCGGGGACGGTTCACTTCCGTGGCGAACTTCGCCAGCAGCAATCGCGAGCGCTTGACGAATTGGCCGAACACGATACCGGCGTGCTTGCCGCCACGACTGCATTCGGCAAGACGGTCGTGGCCTCGGCGCTGATCGCACATCGTGCCCGCAATACGCTAGTTCTGGTCCACCGTCGCGAACTCCTCAGCCAATGGGTCGAGCGCCTTCGGTCCTTTCTGCAGATCGACCCGAAGCAGATCGGCACCATCGGCGCCGGAAAGCGCAAACCCACCGGTGTGGTCGACGTGGCGCTGATCCAGAGCCTGGTTCGCAAAGGCGAAGTTGACGACGTCGTAGCCGATTACGGTCACCTCGTTGTCGATGAATGCCATCACCTGTCCGCTGCAAGCTTTGAGCTTGTGGCCCGCAGATCGAAGGCGCGCTATGTCACGGGATTGTCGGCAACGGTCGCCCGAAAAGACGGGCATCACCCGATTATCTTCATGCAATGCGGTCCGGTGCGCCATCAAGTGAGCGCCAAATCACAGGCCGCCGAAAGCGGCATTCACCATCGGGCGCGGGAACGTCACACGAGATTCCGGCTGCCAGAGGCCCTCGCCATGGCCGAGCGCCCGTCAATGCCCGCGATCTATGCCGCTCTGGCGGAGGACGAGGCCCGAAACGATCTGATCTTCGACGACGTGCTGAAGTCACTGGAGGCCAAACGCTCGCCGATCGTGTTGACCGAGCGGAAGGATCACCTCGAGCATCTTCATCAGCGGTTCTCCCGATTTGCGAAGAACATCGTCGTGCTCCGTGGCGGCATGTCTGCAAAGGATCGGAAGGCCGCGCATGCGGCGCTGAATGTCGATGACGACGAGGAACGGCTGATCCTCGCGACAGGACGCTATATCGGCGAAGGCTTCGATGACGCCCGGCTCGACACCCTGTTCCTGACGATGCCGATCGCCTGGAAAGGCACGCTGGCGCAATATGTCGGCAGGTTGCATCGGCGGCATGACGAAAAGAAAGACGTGCTGGTGGTCGACTATGTCGACAGTTCGGTGCCCGTCCTGTCCAGAATGGCCGCCAAGCGACGAACGGGCTATCGGGCCCTTGGCTATGTGATGGAATAGCGCCCCGCCGAAAGCGGGACGCCAATTCTGCCCGGTCGGTCAGGATCTCTGTGTGGCGACGGCCAAGACCTGCATTAGCTTGTCCGAGGGTTCCCGGAACCGACCCGGCTTGATCAGCGGGGCGTGATGGGCATCCAAGAGCGCGAGCTTCTCGGTCGGGTCCGCGCGCAGATACATCTCCGTCGTCTGGATGCTGGCATGGCCGAGCCAGAGCGCGACCTTGCGGATATCGCCGGTGGCCTGAAGCGTGTGCATGGCGCAACTGTGCCGCAGCACATGGGGGGTCACGTGCTTGGCGGCAATCGAGGGTGCCGAGCGTTCGGCGGTCGCCACGTGTTGCCTGAGCCTAAAGGCGAACCCGTCCCGCGTCATCCTGCGGCCGTCGCGGCTCAGGAATAACTCCGGCCCTGCATCGCCTGGGCGGACGGCCAGCCACGTGCGAATGGCGGCCTGGGTCTCTTTCCAGAGCGGCAGGATGCGCTCCCGCCGCCCCTTGCCCAGGATCCGCACGCTGGAAAACGACCCTGCGGGAAAGTCGCCCATTCGCACCGCGAGCAGTTCGGACGCCCTCAGCCCCGCGGCATAGGCCAGATGCAGCATCGCCCGGTCGCGCAAACCGCCCGGCGTGTGGTGGTTCGGCGCGGCAAGCAAGGCGCGGACTTCTTCCTTGGTCAGGTAGTCGATAAGCTTGGCATCTGTCCGCTTGATCGGCATGGCCCGGATCATCATTGCCTGCTCAAGACATGCCGGGTGGCGATGTTCGACAAAACGGAAGAACGATTTGATTGCCGCCAGCCGCGCGTTGCGGGACCGGACGGAATTGGCACGCCCTTCCTCGATATGGTCAAGGAACGCTCTGATCATCTGCACATCAAGGTCTTCGATGGCAAGTTCCGAAGGGGAACGCTTGAGCGTTCGGCGGCGAACCGCAGGAGAAGGGTGAATGCATGCGCATAGGCCGCGATGGTATGTCGGCTTGCTCCGCATTCGCCCGGGAGGTGGGTTTGCAGGAAGGCTGAAAGGTCGGGAGCGAGCGGGGTCATGCGGCACCTCCGATCCAGGTCTCTTCGGCGGTCGACGCGATCATCTGCAGCAGGACCGGCGTGGCCTCGAGGTACCAATAGGTGTTGGCGATATCGACATGGCCGAGATAGGTGCTCAGGGCCTTCATGTGCCGCAAGACAGCCTGCGGGTCATTCCCGCAAGCTTCCAGAGATCGCACCGCGAATGTATGGCGCAGATCGTGCACCCGGGGGCCGGGACCTGTCGGGTTGCGATAGCCGAGCTTCCGCACGATCCGAACAAAGACCACGTAAACCCTGGTCGCCGTTGGAGCGCGGCCATGACCCAGAACGAAAAGATCGTCGCCAGCATTGCGCACGATACAGCGGGCTTCGAGATACCGTTCCAGCGTGGCGCGGGTCGAGGCATGTATGGGCACGAGACGGCTCTTGCCGAACTTTCCCTTCCGGATCATGAGACCATCTTCCGTCAGGTCGTCGCGCCGGAGGGACAAAGCCTCCGAAATCCGCAAGCCTGTCGAGGCAAGCAGCCCGAACAGGTTGTGGTAGGTCAGAGGGCTGATCGGCGTCAGGCCGGGCACCAGCAGCGCCTCCTGCATGATCCGACTGATCTGGTCCTGCGTCAGAATATGCGGAGCAGGTCGCCGGCGTCGTGAACGGCCCAGCAGACCCATAGTCGGAATCTCGTGCTGCGCATCTTCCGCATGCAGGAACACCGCCAGCGCGCGAGCGCGATCAAACCGGGCCCGCGCGGCATCCGGCGTCGATGCGCCACCGGCCCACTCCAGTATCAACGCCGCCGTCACGTGCGTGATGGACCGTTCCGCGGCAAAATCCGCGAAGGCGCGCAAGGATGTCTCCTGCGCGGCAAACTTCATTCCAAGGGCACGATTCAGTTGGACGAAGCGGTCGACATGGTGATGCATCATGATGCGCACCCCGGCCATGGCTGAGCCACGTCGGCCAGCATCTCGACATCAACCTTGGCGTAGATCGCGGTGGTATCGCGCGAGGTGTGGCGGAGGGCGACACCGATCTGGTCAAGATCCGCACCACCGCGCAACCAGGCCGACGCCAACGAATGGCGAAAGACATGTGAGCCGGTCGGCAAGCCAGTAAAACCGCTCCGGTTCAGGACACGGGAAACGATCCCGGCGATCTCGGCAGCGGATCGCAGCGGAGTGAACGGTGCCTGGGTTCGGAGAAAAATCCTGTCCGTGGCGACCACCGGACGCACATCCTCGATATAGGCCAGCAGCGCATCGCCTGCATCCTGCGGCAGGGGCATCATCTCTCCGCGTCTACCCTTGCCGTGCAATCGCAAGCGGCTCGCGCGCCAGTCGATATCGGACAGCCGCAGTTGCCAGATGTCTCCCGCGCGCAGGGCCAACCGGGCGAGGAGGAGGAGAATGGCACGGTCCCGTATCTCGACGGGCGTATCGGTGCGACAGGAGGCAATGATCTCTTCGATCTTCGCGGTGGGTATGGTGCGCGGGACGGTCGAAAGCCTGCGCCGAACAGCGGGTGGCACCGCATGGAGAAGCGACGGGGAGCATTGACCTTGAACGATGGTGAATCGCAGGAAGGAGCGCAGCACGGTGACCGTCATGCGCACAGATGATCGGGAACGCTCTTCGCCCTGATCCAGAACGATAGACCGGATTGCCGCCGCGTTGTAATCCTTCGGGGTTGCGCCCAGGCGTTCCAGCCAGCGGCCGGCTTCGTTCAAATAACGCCGTAGAGTCTCTGACGTCACCCCACGTTCGCGGCGCAGCCATTCCGAGAACTCGGTCAGGCGCGGATCGTAGGCGGTAATGCAGTCACGCGCTTCTGCGGGGATCAGACGCTCTTCCCGCAGGAACCGGACAAAAGCACGAGCGCCACGACGACGATCCCAGGTGCCGGAACCCTCGACCCGTTTACCGCGCTTGGTCTTGATCCCGCAACGGCAATCATGATGCGCGAATTGGACAATGATGGCCTCGTCGATTCCACGAACCGAAACACGCATCTGCCGCGCCCATTCCGCGAAATGGCGCGCCTGACTCAGTCGCATCGAATGCGTCACCTTGCTGTAACCGGCGGCGCTGAGCTTCCCGGCATAGGCCTCCAGATATTGCCCGAGCCGCGCGACATCATCGGCAATCATGACCAAACCGGTGGCTTCGAGATAGCTCAGGAACCTGCGCGTATCGGTGGCGTAGACAGGTTTGCGCAGTTGCGCAGGGCTGTAGCGGCCGCAGCGGCAGCGATGGCGCAAGAACCTGTCCACCGCTGATGCATCGAAATCTCTGATCGGGATCTTCCGGGCGCGTGCCCACTTCAGGAAATGCCGGGCGGCGCTCAGCGCGCCTGCCGAAAGCCGTGGATTGTCCGCGAAATAGGCGCGGACCAGAGCGAGTTCGTCGGCGCCGGCCCGGTCGGCGAGCGGAGAGTTCGAGGGGGAGTTCATGGAAGATGTCCTTCTGCGGTTGAGAGCAGAGGCATCATGATTATCCAAAGCGGAAACCTGAAAATGAATCACCAGAACAACAGCTTGAAGCCCCGAACTCAGCATAATGCTGACGCGGCATATTATGTCCTGGACTACCTCGCCCATTCCTTCCCGGTGCAGCTCTACGAGCCCTTCACCGACAGCGAGGGCAATCTGTCGTCCCGGCCTGTGGTCCGTGACGGCCAGCCGGTCGAGTGCCGCGAGGCCGCCCGTCGGCGCGATGCGCTGATCGAGAAGCTGGCCTCGCTGCCGCCCGTGCCGGGGGCGCTTGATCAGATCGTCCAGCGCTTCGGGACCGACCTCGTGGCCGAAGTTACGGGCCGGTCGCGCAGGATTGTCAGGAAGGGCGAGGGTCATGCCGCGCGGCTCGTCGTGGAAAGCCGTGCCGGTTCCGCCAACCTGTCTGAGACTGCCGCCTTCATGGATGATCAGAAGCGGATCCTGATCTTCTCGGATGCCGGAGGCACGGGGCGTAGTTATCACGCCGATCTAGGCGCGAAAAACCAGCGCCTGCGGGTCCACTACCTCTTGGAACCCGGCTGGAAGGCCGATGCTGCCATCCAGGGCCTCGGCCGTACCAACCGCACCAATCAGGCGCAGCCGCCGCTTTTTCGGCCGGTGGCGACGGATGTGAAGGCAGAGAAGCGGTTCCTCTCCACCATCGCCCGCCGCCTCGACACGTTGGGAGCCATCACGCGCGGCCAGCGCCAGACCGGCGGGCAAGGGCTGTTTCGCCCCGAGGACAACCTCGAGAGCCCCTATGCCCGCGACGCCTTGCGCCAGCTCTACCGCCGCCTCTATCGCGGCGATGTCGCGGGCTGTTCGCTCGGGGCCTTTGAGGATGCGACCGGTCTGAGCCTGACCGATGACAACGGGCTTAAAGATGACCTGCCGCCGATCACGACCTTCCTCAATCGCTTGCTGGCGCTGACGATCGACATGCAGGCCGTGCTCTTCTCGGCCTTCGAGGACTTGCTCGACCAGCGGATCGAGGGCGCTATCGCCGCCGGGGTCTATGACCTTGGTCTCGAGACGCTGCGCGCCGAGAGCTTCCGCGTCACGGACGCGCGGGTGATCTACACCCATCCCGGCTCCGGCGCGGAAACCCAGCTCCTGACCATCGCGGAGAAACGGCGGAACACGCCGACTGCGCTGGCGGATGCGCTCGACTGGCTTGACGACCCGAAGGCGCGGCTTCTGGTCAACAGCCGCTCTGGCCGGGCGGCGGTGCAGGTGCCCGCCACCAGCCTGATGCTAGATGACGGCACCATCGAGCCCCGCTTGCGGCTGATCCGGCCAACGGAGGCCAGCACTGTCCCTGCCCGCATGATGGAGGACACCCACTGGCTCGAAGCCGACCGCTCGGCCTTCTCCGCCGCATGGACTGCGGAACTGGCTGAGGTGCCGGAGTTCTCCGAAGCCACGCTGCACATCGTGGCGGGTCTCCTGCTGCCGATCTGGAAGCAGCTGCCTCAGGATGAAACCCGAGTCTACCGCCTGCAGACCGACGAAGGCCAGCGCATCATCGGCCGCCGCGTCTCGCCCGCTTGGGTCGCGACCACGCTGGCAGACGATGCGCCGAAGCTCACCGCGGCGCAGGTCCATGCCCTCGTTCTGGAGGGCAAGACGGTGGTGCGGTTGGCCGAAGGGATGGAGTTGCACCGGTCCCGCGTCATGGGCGTGAACCGGATCGAGCTCTCCGGTTTCACGGAAGCAGCAAAGGACCGGCTCAAAGCCGATGGCTTCTTCTCGGAGATCATCAGCTGGAAGCTGCGTCTGTTCTGTTCGACCGATCCTACCGGCATCGCCGTGCTGGATCGTCTGCTTGCACGTGGTCCTGTGTCGGGACTACATGCACGCAAAGGTTGTTGAGTGTCATGTATTCCGAAACCGACGAACTGATCCGAGCCCTCGCGGAAAACGCCGAAGGCGTCTGTCGCGCTTATCTTCCCGCCGGATGGCGGGAAGGGTCCTACTGGATCGTGGGCGATCTGCAGAACAACCCCGGCCGGTCGCTCTTCGTGCGCCTGACGGGGCCTGCGTCCGGGCCGGGCGCTGCCGGCAAGTTCACGGAACATGTTGCGGCGCGGGTTATGTTGCGGTGGCGTGAACTTGCGCGGTTT